>Ga0209723_1001007_pt1 | contig 46928 bp, 56 predicted proteins | sample BiotimSIPDNA_2_FD_185750 | JGI IMG/M metagenome (GOLD analysis project Ga0209723, IMG submission 185750) | Anaerobic biogas reactor microbial communites from Washington, USA - Biogas_R2 time_0 SIP DNA (SPAdes) (version 2) | ecosystem: Engineered > Bioreactor > Anaerobic > Unclassified | place... | reverse complement strand
CTGCGGGTAGAATCTTAACCACCGGAAGAATCTTAACCGCAGGGTAGAACTGAACAGTAGTAAAGTTTTGCAAGCTGGCCGGAAGCCGTGACCGAAGGAACTGGGAGCGAAGCCGTGACCGAAGGAGCGAAGCGAACCACCAAACCCAAACTCAAACCCAAACCCAAACCCCGGAAGCCGGGAGCCTTTGTTCCACGTGGAACATTTTTACCGCCAGCAAGAACCTTACCGCTGGGAAGGAATTAAACCAACGGTAAAGGCTGAAAAACCGCAAGAAAACCACCGTGAAAATCAGCTTTTTTGCACCTGTCAAAAAAAACTTGAAAAAAAGTTACGAAAAAAAGGTCTGCAATCTGTAAACCGCTGGAAACCAGTGACTTACAGGCGTAAAAAAAAGTGAAAAAAAATGCAAAAAAAAGTTGCAAAAAATGAGGAAACATGCTACATTGTAACCGTTGCGGGGATGGGCCCCAAAACGTCGGCAGCGGATTGAGGCTGCGAGAAAGAAAGAAATGATTATGAAAGAGAATGTTGTAAATGCAAACAGTGTCAGAGTTGAAATGCAAGGAGCTTACGAATTGGTTTATTCGGAAGAAAAGGAACCGTTCTTACCGATTATTTTTGACTATACCGGCGGGGGAGCTGAGTATCTTGTCGCAGAGTATAATGGAGAGACTTATTACCATGAGGAAGAGCATGGTTGGTATCAAGAGAATGAGCACGGAGAAACTACAATCCCATCTGAAGAAATAGAAGATGAATTGTATAGGCTATGTGGATGTGATACTTATCAGTTAATCAAGGAATACGATTTAAATTTAATTGTAAAAATGCTCCCTGATTTTTTAAAAAAATATAATCTTGAAATATATTTTGAAAATAACAGTGATTTTGCAAACCTTGGAACTTACTATGTTTGCGATATGGACAGAGAGATTGAAAATGATAAAGAAAATTGGAGAAAAGTAGAAGAAGATGAATACTATAAGATTGCTCAACTTATAATTGGTGATAAAATAATAAGATTAGGGTGTGAATATTACCAAACATTAAAGCATCCAGAATACGCGAATTAACAAATCATAAAACAAATGGGGCCCCGAACAGGGCCCCAAAAAAAAAAGAAAGAAAATGATCATGATAAAAAAGATTACTAATAAAGATATTATAAATGGTTCTTTCGTTATCCCGGAAGGAATTACTGAAATTAGAGATTTTGCTTTCTATGAATGTAGCAGCCTAAAAAACATTACAATCCCTAAGAGTGTTGCTGAGATCGGGGAGTGTGCTTTCGGCGGATGCAGTAGCCTAACAAACATTACAATCCCTGAGAGTGTCGTTAAAATTGGAATTGAGGCTTTCGAAAGATGCAAAAGCTTGAAAAATATCAATCTCCCGGATGGTGTCACTGAGATTGGGGAGGGAGCTTTCTTCGGATGCAGCAGCCTAACAAACATTACAATTCCGGAGAGTGTCACTGAGATAGGGGAGGGCGCTTTCGACTTATGCAGCAGCCTAAAAAATATTACAATCCCGGAGAGTGTCACTAAAATTGGGAAGTTTGCTTTCTATGGATGTAGTAGTTTGGAGAACATCATAATCCCGGAGAGTGTTACTGAGATAGGGGAGGGCGCTTTCGATTGGTGCAAAAGTTTGAAAAAAATATCATTACCTAAAAAAGTAAAATTGGGGCACGATGCATTTTACAGATGCCCCCCGGATCTTGAAATTATTTTTCGAGACTAAATCGCCAGCGGATTGGTGCTGGGTAAATACAAAAATGATCATGAAAATAAACATTACTAATAAAGATATTATAAATGGCTCTTTCGTTTTTCCGGAGGGGGTAACTGAGATTGTTGATTGGGCGTTCGAAGATTGCAGTAGTCTGTCGAACATCATCATCCCGGAGAGTGTTACGAAGATTGGCTTTGGTGCTTTCTACAGATGCAAAAGGTTGAAACATATCACTCTCCCGGAGAGTGTTACTGAGATTGGGAAGTGGGCTTTCTACGGATGCTGGAGTCTATCGAGCATCATCATCCCGGAGGGGGTAACTGAAATTGGGAATATGGCTTTCAGCGAATGCAGTAGTCTGTCGAACATCATCATCCCGAAGATTGTCGCTAAAATTGGAATTGGTGCTTTCTACGGATGCAGTAGTTTGAAAAACATTACAATCCCGGAGAGTGTCACTGAAATTGGGGATTGGGCGTTCGATGGATGCACAAATTTGGAAAGCATCACCATTCCGAAGAGTGTCACGAAGATTGGGATGTGTTCTTTTGAAAGATGCAAAAGGTTGAAACATATCACTCTCCCGGAGAGTGTTACTGAAATTGGGAATTGGGCTTTCTGCAGATGCAAAAGGTTGAAACATATCACTCTCCCGGAGAGTGTTACTGAAATTGGGAATTGGGCTTTCGAAAGATGCAAAAGTTTGAAAAAAATATCATTACCTAAAAAAGTAAAATTGGGGCATGATGCATTTTACAGATGCCCCCCGGATCTTGAAATTATTTTTCGAGACTAAATCGCCAGCGGATTGGTGCTGGGTAAATACAAAAATGATCATGAATAAAACAGTAACCGAAACATCTCCTAAAGACATACTCAAGCAACTCGCTCTAGAGTTTATTTCAAGCGATGGAAATACGGCATTCAAACACTGGGAGACTGTCACGTTTGGTGGGCAAGTGTCAGTGTATGCTGATATCAAGAGTGGTCGAAGTGACGATTATTACATTTCAATATCGGCTGAGCTCCCAACTAAAATTAAGTTTTACAATGAGATCACAGTGTTGGCTACCTGCCACGCCGTTGAGGACGGAGAGGATGTGTTTGATTGTAAAATTGAAGAGCTTGGGCTGACGAAGAAGCAACTCGCATCATTTATAAAGCGGGTTAAGCTCTGGTCACTCGATTATAAATAATGAAATTAAAAACCAAAAAAGAAAGGAAAAATTGAAAATGAAAACACTACTAAAAAATGATGCGCTCTACTGGAGCGGCCAAAAAACCGGCATGACCGACGCCGAATTTTCGGCGGCATCCAAAACCGCCGGGCACGTCTCACGGCCCCGCGGATGGAAGCAGTACCAGAAAGGAGAACTTATCTACCCAGCCTATGGATTGGATAAGCTCTACAGCCTCAGCGGTTTACATGCCGCTTGCCATTACCCAAAATGGGATGGTATATATTTACAGTCTGTCAATAACCGATGGATCACCAGAGGTGACGGTAAAAACGGGCTCGATATTACGGACTGGCTCACGGGCCACCGCGCCGCCATCCTTTGTCGCGAGATTGTCCGTTATGCAGGCACCGGCTGGAGCGCGGAGCTATGCCTCCCGTATCCCTTTGGGAGGCAAGACCTTGTAAAGGCTCTTGCTTCTGGCGGAGAGCCGCCTGTTCCCCCCCTCATCATCCCGCACCTTGCAGGGATTCGCCCGGGCAATTGCCCTCAACACGTTCCCGCCCAATGGGTTGCACAGGATTTTTCCGTCGATATTGATGGCTGGGTTTTGGAGCTTTTTGGCGGGGAAAAACTAGCCTACAAAGTAAAATAATAAAAAGAAAGGAAAAAGTTATGAATATGATTAAAAAAAGAACGTTTACAGGCAGCCTAAGTGGCGAGTATAACAACTTAACGGCTGAGATCAAAGATCTCCTTGAGATCATAAAAGAAATTCCGGCCGAAGAATGGAGCGCCGACGGCGGCTCTGGCTGCGAAGACTCCGGCGGATGGAGTAGCTCCATTGGAGCTAGTATCGTAAAAAGCGAAGTAAAACATTATTTCTCCATTTTGATCAGCCTTTCTCGCAAGGCTGCCAGAAATGCGGATGTGTTTGAGTTGCGGGGGGCTTGCAAGCTGGAGAACCTCCACTTTACCTTGAGCGATGCCGAAGAAAGCGATTATTACGAAGTGAACATTTGGGGAGCAGAAGAATTTCTGGCGACCTGTAAAAATCTACCAAGCAACTGGCAGAGTTGTGTTGTGGACTTTTTCGACGAGTCCATTTTAAAAGAAAGAAGAGGGGAAGGCTGGGTTTAACCCCCAGTACCAGGCTAATAACAAAGAAAGGAAAAAATAACATGAGTACACGTTCTTATATCGGAATTGAACATCCGGACAAAAAAATTGAAATGGTTTATTGTCATTCTGATGGCTACGTTAGCCATAACGGCATTAAGTTATTATCTTTTTATAATAACTCAAAAGCCGTGGAAAAAATAATGAAACTGGGTTATTTATATTTTTTAGATAATAAACTCACGCCTAAAAAAGGAGTTGAACATGCTTTTTACCCAAAAAGCAGACAGAAAGGCGTATCTCTATTTTTTAAAAGAGATAGAGGAGACACCGATGTTGATTCTTTAAAATGGGATTCTTTAGATCATTTTTTGAAAGAAGGGTTAAAAGACGCATGGGATATTGAATATGTTTATTTGTTCAAAAATAACCGTTGGCACCTTCTGTATAAGGGAAAATTTGTCGTTTTATCTGATTTGATAGATGATTTGATAGATAAAGAAAAAAATGAGTTTTAAACGTAATCTAGCTTTTTGGCTGATTTTTAGCCAGGTTTGCCCTAGGCCCGCCGCCGTGGTCGTATGGGGTCTGGGCCTTGCCATTGCAGGCTTTGTAACGTTTTGCGTGATTATCGCCAGTGTTCCGAGTGATCAAACCACGCCTTTTTTCTCATTCACACCAAGTGAGGCAGCGATCCGGGAGGACTGGGCTAATTACCACCGCTGGATGGCTGACTTGGCGCGGGAGACCAACTCTTTCTCCTGGCGCCGCGCCAAGGAGTACTGGCTTTCCGTCGGCGAGTCCAGGCCGATTATTTTTTACCCGCGCAAGCCGCGATGGCCGGAGCCGCCGCCAAAAGAGTAGCGGTTTCACACCGACACCACGAGCCCCGACACGTTCGGGGCTTTTTTGTTTCCCAGAGCGCCCCCCCCCGAACCGACCGCCAGGGGGGAGGGAAGGAATCTTTTTTTATTCATAAGCCGTTGGCGGAGAGGGTCTTACTGCTCCTTTTTTATATGGGCAAATTTTTTATAGCTTCTGCAGCACAAAATACTTTACAAAAATTTAATAGTCAATATAATTTCTTGGGGAAAATGTTATGTCGGAACCAAAAAAGCGAGGCCGCCCGAAAAAGGTTAAAGATACACCTAAGCTGGAGAATTATTTACCGAAGGAATTATCTTTAAATGAAATGGCGGAGCTTATCCATGCCAGTATCCGCACGGTTTATTCTTTGGAATCACAGGGAGCGATTGAGCGAGAGAAGAATGGAAAGTTTTTGTTAGCGAAGACAATCCCGAAGTTGTTTGATTACTACCGGAAGCGCAGGTCAAAGTCCAGTGACTTGAACGAGGCTCGCGCTGAGCTGATAAAAAGAAAGCTGGCAGTGATTGACGGAGATTTAATTCCGAAGGAATTGCAGGATGACTGGCAGCGAGTCGTGGTGGGAACGATTGCCAATAATTTGGATGAAGCTCCGGCGAGGTACGCAAAACTTTTCCATGAATTAGCGCCTGAGATTGCGCAGGAGCGGCTCATGAAGGTTTTTGGGGATGAAGGTATCAAAGGCAAACTTTATGCGATTGTGGCGAAGATTAGAGACAATCCGAAGGTGTATTCGAGTGATGAGATAGAAGTTGATGAGGAGCTTGTCTGACCATGAGCGAAGAGTTGTTTCCAAAGCCGATTACCGGAAAGCATGTACCGATTTATACGGAGTGGTGGGGAGGAATACTGGACAAGCTGAAGCCTGCCGACAAGACACCGCCGCATGAATGGGCGAAGACCAATGTCCAGTTTAACGAGGAGGGGAACACAGAGTTTTTTACTACGGATGGCAGGGAATATATTATTGAGCCATTAGATTGCATTAGTGATTTTCGGATAGAGAACGTGGTGTTGGTTTTTGGTTCTCAGACGGGAAAGACGGTTATTTTAATGGTGGATGGCGCATGGGTGGTGTCAAACAAGAACAACCGCATCTTGTGGGCACTGCCAGACCATGGCACGGCTTCCAATTTTTCCAAAGACCGATGGATTCCTATGTTAGAGTCAAGCAGCACAAGTCGTTTAATTACAGGCAGATACGACAAAACGATAAGCAAGCAGAAGATAGGCGGTTCCACGGTGATGTTTGTGGGTGCTCATTCGGCGAGCAAGCTCTCTTCTTTTCCCTGTCATATCGTGATTGCGGATGAAACGGACAAGTTTCCAAAGGCGATTAAGAGCGAGACTGGAGCTGTCAACTTGGCTGAGCAAAGAACAAAGGACAAGCCAAACCCGAAGCATATTAAAACCTCTACTCCGACAACGGATGATGGGCCTATCTGGATAGAGTTTCTGAAGGGAGACCAAAGAAGGTATCACATCCCTTGTCCGCATTGCCAAAAAGGCATTCTGTTGGCATGGAGTCCAGAATTCTATACCCTTCCCAAAACAGGCAATGAAGCGTTTGTATACTGGGATAAGGGTGCAAAAACAGGCGGTGCATGGGATTACGAGAAGGTGATGGAGACAACGCATGTATTGTGTCCTCATTGCAAAAAGAAGATATTTGAGAAACACAAAAAAGAGATGATTGCCAAAGGGTGGTGGAAGTCTTCTAACCCGAACGCCTCCAAGAGCTTCCGTTCGTATCACTTGAGCTCGCTTTATTCTCCGAGTCCTTCTTGCAGTTGGCCTAAACTGGCGGTTAAATTCTTACAATCGGTAACATCATTGGAAGGGCCGCAAGGCTTCATAAACGGCGACCTTGCGGAACCCTTCCTGAATCAGACTTCATTTAATCGGACTGAGTATCTGGTGTCTTCGGGTTTAAAAATGGAGGGGCAATGGATAAAGGTTTTAACCGTTGACGTGCAGGCTAATGCGCCGTTTTTTTGGTATGTCGTTAGAGCTTGGGATGATAAAGGCAATAGCAGGTTAGTTGACTTTGGGAGCTGCCATACGTTTGAGGAGATTGCAGGGTTGCAAGAGAAACACGAGATACCGGATGTTTGCGTTGGCATTGACTGCGGCTATGATATGCAAAGGGTTTACGGAGAGTGCATTAAGCATGGAAAATTCTTAAGGCACAGGGGAAGCGTAAAACAAAGGCATTACGGATGGACTCCCATGCGCGGACACTCTGAAAGCCGCGTCTGGAAAGACAAGAAAACAGGGTTAAACCTTGCTTATGGGTATGACCTTGCAAAGCTTGACCACACGCTTTTTGAACTTTATGTACTGGGCTATAACGCTGATTACATGAAAGATATTCTGCATCGTTACCGAACCCAGCAGACCGAAGAAAAATGGGCTATTACGGAGATTGTGAACGACACATACTGGGCGCACATGAACGCCGAGGTTAAGAAGAAGCACTTTTCAAAGTCGTTTCCAATTTACCGATGGGAGCTTTTGACCGGAGGCAGACCGAACCACCTTTTTGACTGCGAAAACATGAGTACCGTTATGGCGAAGGCCCTTGGATGCGGCGCAAAGGTGGTTTTCGAGAAAGGCAAGGCAGACCATAAAAAACAAGAACTTGTACCCGTAAACTAGTGATATGGATAAACTGTTGAGTGTTAAGGAGTTAGCAGATGCGCTGGGCAGGTCGGAGACCTACGTACGGCACATGAAGATGATTGGTTTCAAGATGCCTGGTGGCAGGGCAACCGTGAACGAAGCCAGAGAATTCATGAGCAAACATAATAACCCATGCTCAGAATATAGAAAACGCAAACAAAAGAATAATAATGAATAACCATGACTATACCTAAAATTAAATAAATTGGTATAATATACTCATGGCTTTGAATAGCCTTGAGATAAAAGCGGTTATCGGCAGTCTTTATAGAGACTCAGTCGCCGCGGGGAAGCCGTTCTTGGAGGTTTTGCATGAGCGGCTTGACTCAATCAATTCAGATAATCAGGGCTATACAATTACAGCCTTTTCTTCCAATAATACCTCTTCTACTCTAAGCCGCTCCGCTCATAGCACTTCTGACTGGATAACAGCGCTCCAGCGTATTGAAGACGCTTATGAGGATGTTATTCTATGTTTGGGAGAAGACGCTGATATGCCGTTGGTTATCAGTAGGTTGCGCAGATATTTTCCGAGGGTGACAAGGGTTGGTTATCGATACGACAAGGAAAGACACAATGCTTAGAGGGTTAAAAAGGATATTCGGCGGTCAAACAGGTCAACAAAAAGAAGCGAGACCTGCGCTACATATAGCGGCGACCGCCGTCTATCCCAAACGTGACAGGGCGGAACCACCTGAGCCGCAAAACCTTTACTCAGCGGCAAGGCAATCTCAAGACCGTACTCGCATGTATATTCACGTGCAGGACGCCCGGTTCGACGCAAACGATAATGATAGACAGGTTTTAGTGGGAAAAAGCAGATACTTCGCCGCTAACAACCCGTTTGTTTCCAAGATATTAGAGATTACTGACGCTTTTGTGAACGGGCCTGGCGGACTATCGGTAGAGCCATCCAATAGGCTTTCTCGGGTAAATGACAAAGCAAGGGCGCTTTGGGAAGAGTGGCAAGACCATTGTGACTTTTTAGGCCAACATAAATTCCATTACCTAACCAGCATGATGCTGCGGTTGTTACTGGTGGACGGTGAGTGTTTTGTGGTGTTGCGGGATGAGCCGGGTAAAAAACCACAGCACACTATCCAGCTTTACGAAACGCACCGTGTTAGAAACCCGAGGGGTGGTGGTGACACGAAAAACGTTATAAACGGGATTGAGTATGACCCACACGGCAGGCCAGTTGCTTATTATATCTCAGAAGGACTGGATGGCAGGGCTGCTCCGGTGCGAAAACCCGCAAAAGATGTAATACACGTGTTTGCTCCATCCAGACCGTGGCAGCTACGTGGCGTTCCCGCCGTTACTCCGGCTATCAATACATTGCACGACCTTGAGATGCTGGAAACCGCTGAGACAAGAGCAGCTAAGGCCAACGCAAGTGTTGTCGCTTTTATATCCACGCCCGAAGGCGAGGTGACGCCGGAAGATATACAAGAAGCGATGGCACGTGGCGGTAAAATTGAAAGTTTTGAAGGTAACGGAGACGTTGTTTGCAAGCCAGTAGATGAGCAGACGCACCGCATGTTGGAGGAGTCCATTGGGGGTGACGTTTACTTTGTGCGAGAAGGTGTAAAACGAGACCAGATTGCAGGTGAGCGACCCAGTGAAATTTTACAAAAGTTTTGGGAATATCAGATTGAGAAAATCTGTATTGCCATGAATATCAGCAAGTTGCTAGTGTTTCCACAGTCTATGCAAGGTACAGTGACACGAGCTGATATAGCGTCGACCGATGCGACCTTCAAAGCGTTATTCTCTATCATGTCTGACGTTGTCCTGCGTTGTTATCGTTGGGCCATGACAGGCTACTCAGGCGAGTTTGGGACAGTCCGAGAAGAAGATTATATACAAGCGACAATCTCGCCGCCAAGGTCAATTACGGCTGATTTCGGCAGGGAAAGCGCAGCTAAGATAAACGAGTATCGAGCTGGGTTTATCAGTTTGGATGACGTGGCAGGCCGAGACGGGCGCAGCGCAGAAGAGATTATGCGCAAACGAGCCCAGAATTATATGCTTGCCAAAAAGATATGCGACGAAGCGGGTATAGATGATTCCAGAATCATTTATAACCCGCTAGCAGAACAGAATTTTATAAATACAAGTATCAGGGAAAGAGTAGATGAGAGCAAAGAATAGTTTTTTCAAGATTAAAAACGAGGCTGAGAAGGCTGAGGTTTTTATCTATGACAGGATAGGTGAGGGAAACTGGTTTGAAGCAGACGGCATTTCATCCAAAGAATTTAATGAAGCGATTGCAGCTATACCGGAAGATAAAGAGATATTGCTTCGGATAAATTCTCCGGGTGGTTCCGTCTGGGAAGGTTTTGCCATATACAACTATCTCAAACAACACAGAGCAAGGCTGACTTGTGTGGTGGATGGCGTTTGCGCCAGTATCGCCACAATCATTGCATGTGCAGCCCGCACCGTCACAATGAATGATGGAAGTGCATACTTCATTCATAAACCAACGGGCTACGCCAGAGGCAACGCAGAAGAGATTAAGAAAGCGGCTGAGGCATTGGATTTAATAGAGAATAACCTTGTCGGGGTGTACGCAGACAAGACAGGGCTATCAACCGATAAAATCAAAGAACTTTTAGAGGATAGCACGTGGATGGATGGCCCGGCTGCACTGGCACTGGGTTTCATTGACGATGTTAGCGAAGAAAAATCTACGCAAGCTTTTAACATTAAAGAGTTTGCGGCAATGTTAAAAGACAATAAATCTTTCAATTTTTGGCTTAGCCGGAACGGAGGGCCAGATGAAGGGACAATAAATATGAGTACAGTAAAGAAGAATCCTGAGCCAACTCCCAGCAATCCTATTGAAGGAGAAGATGTTGCGAAGGGACAAAATCAAATGACTCTTAATAAAGAAGAGTACGACGCTTTTCTGGCGGCCAAAAACGAACTGGATGCCATAAAGCGCAAGGAAGCCCAGAAGAAACAGGAAGAGATTACCAACATGGTAAACGAGCTTGTCCAATCTGGAAAGGTTAATAACGAGTATAAGTCGATGCTGATTACCAATGCAATGAATGATGAAACGCAATTGAAATTCGTGCAAGATATGGTGGTGCAGAATCGCAAGGCGGCTGAGGTCAATCCTCCACAGATAGAGCGTGTTGACGAAGTCTTGAGCGATGTTAGAAAAATCGAAGAATATCGCAACAGACTGACGAAACAGAAAAACTTCTTTGAACGCGGCCAGTTTATCCGCAAACACAGTGCGGTTATTCGTGAAGCCATGATTCGAGATGATAACAGACGGCTTTACGGAGCTCAAAACTACGACACTGGCGGGCTTGACGTTTCAGCTGGCTTGAAGCGTGATTATATCACTGGTTTTTCGCTGGATGCTTATTCAAAGGTCATGGTTGACCTGCGGGAGATATTCACGATTGTGCCAAACCCGATGCCGCTAGAAGGAACCAATAAGGTTAGAGTGCCTTACTTCCCGTTGGCTAATCTTGAGGTTAGAGACTTCCTTTACAGAGGGAAAGGAAGTGGGAATGGGAATGATGAAGGTTACATTGTCGATGGCGGCTATAAACCTGCTGACAGGGAAGTGGAAGTCAATATCCGCAAGTATCTGGGTATCAATTACACTTCTGAGCAGCTTGCCAGAACGCCTATCATTACACTTGAGAGGGTATACGCTGAGGCAGGGAAGAACCTTGGCTATAATATGTGGCGGACTCTCTGCGGGTATATTACTGTATCGAACTACACGCAGGTATACCCCGTGAACGCGCTTGGTATCAAACTGAATAAATGGAATCTGGATGCAGTGATCGACCTGAAAACGATGGTTGACAATCTCCAGTGGCCCGAAGGCAATCGCAAGTTGGTAATGAATACCGCTTATGCGAACGAGTTGCTCAAGAGCCGCATCCTGCAAACGGTTGGTTCAACGTCTACGGCTATTATTACTGATGGCGATATTGACCGTTTGACGAAGTTTAAACTGATTACGGCGGTTAACCTGCCGGATAACAGTGAAAACCTTGTCGGGTTTGCAACTCAGTCTGACTCGCTTCTGGTGGTCAACGCGCCTATCAAACCTGCTCAACTCACATGTTCTTATGAGACTTATACCGACCCCAGCACTGGGCTTGTATTGGAAGCCCGTGGATGGGATGACAATAAGATGGATGAGCGCAACTGGACTCTTGAGGTGAACTTCGGCGCAGCCGTTGTGTTCCCTGAAGGACTGGTGCGTATCACGCAACCCGCTGGATAGCCATGACTTTTACCATAGGCATAAAACCAAACGGCATTATAATAGTGCTGTATAGCGACCTTGAAAAGTCGCCGTCCACCAATATAAAAACACAGTCCGAACAAATCGAACTGTTATACGAGCTTGAATCTCCAAACGACACCTATGATGAAGCTATGGTTATAGATGATGTTTCGGGGTGTGTCGAGCGCAGGAACCTGAATCCACAGGTTCCTAAAGGCTTGCAACTGGTTATCCAGCCGAAGAACGAGACAATTGCCTACGGCTCAGCCGCTCCTGAATGGGAGCCTGCCATTGCAGCAGGTTGGCTGGACACCGGAGATTCTCTGGATGACGTTCTGGGTGGTTCTCCGGTTTACACGGTGTTTGAAAAAGGTACAGACAATGAGGTTGCGGATGTTTCAAAAGGAAGCCCTGCTACCTTCGATGTTGCCGTGGAAGGTATTACCTCCAAAAAGTATGACCTTCGATTTCAGCTTGGCACGCTGATTATCACGAAGAAGGAACTTACCGTTTCGGTTGAAGGCGAGACAATCACGGAAGGCGGCTCCCCCACAAAAACAGTCGCATACGCCGGGTTTGCGAGTGGTGAAAGCCAAACTGACTTGGATACCCAGCCCACCATTACTTATTACGATTCGGATGGACAGGTTGTCGCTGACGTTGCCACCGCTGAGCCAGGTGTCTATGAGGCACGGCCAGGTGGTGGTGTGTCGGACAACTACTCATTCAAGTATGTTTCTGGCGAGCTGACAATTGAGTCTGCTTCGCCTCCGGCAACTAAGATTGAGCTTACAGCGACGGCTGATGATGAGTCTGTTTCTGAGGGCGAAACTCCCACGGGTGCAATCATTTACACTGGGTTTGAGGAAGGCGATGATGAGGGAGACTTGGAAACCCCGCCAGTCGTCAACTATTACACGCAACAAGAAGAGCTTGTAGGTGATATTACCGCTGCCGAGCCGGGTACTTACATTGCACGGCCCGGCGGTGGAAACGATAATCAATACACGTTTATCTACGTGGATGGTACGCTGACAATCACGCAAGCTGGCGGTGGCGAAGTATAATAAGACAATATGACTACTGAAGAGAAAAACATCATACTGACAGGCAAGCTGGTTGACGTTTACCTTTACAAAACAGCCGCAGAAGATTGTGAAGAGATTGTAGAGGAAAAAGTCAAAGTACATGCTATCAAACTCAATAAGTACGATAAAGCTATCGAGGCGCAAGACAATGATGAAGACTGGATTGCATTCTGCAAGCTTTGCGTGAGACAACCGGAGGAGTGGTTCAATAGACTGCATCCCGCCTCTCTGACAACGCTTTACAAGGCGTGTGAGGAGGTGAATAAGAACGGTTTTTTCGCTTATGTCGAGGAGCGGACAAAGAAAAAGATGCGCTCCATAGACGGATGGTCGCCAGAGCTAATCCAGAAATTGGAAGTTATTGGTCGAAGTGCCTTGCAGAGAGAGTCGCAGAAGTAGCGATTATCACTAACATGACAATGGAGCAGGTTTACGAGAATTGCAGCTATGAGGAGCTTGAGCTTTTGGAGCAGGCTTCGAGGCGCATTATCGCTGAGCGTGCATCCATAATCGGTCTGGGAGTGGCACCGTTCATTCCGGTGCCATTCGCCAAGCCGGCAGACGTAAAGCGCGCGCACCGTGAATTGCTGAAAGGCATTGAGCGAGAGTCAGTTGCGGGCCTTACTAAGAGCTATCATATAGACGGTGAAGTCTATCGGCAGGATTAAATATGAGCTCTCAATTAAAGCGCATGATGCAGAAAACCTTGAAAATCTCAAACAGGTTTTTCGGGGAGCAGTATGGTTTTAGGGGAGCTCATATTATCGGTATTGCCAACTACACGCCAAACGAGAAAGATTATCTACGTTTTGAACAGGGCTCTTTGCCAAACTCAGTCGTTAAGATAGAAGCAGATGAATCATGCTTCAATGGCGAGGAGCCTCAGCCCGGAGAATATCTGACTCAGGCGGGGAGGCTTTTTGAGATATTCATGGTGGATTACTTTGGAAGCCCAAAGAATTGCTATGTTTTGTATTGCAGCGTGAAGCAGAGATGAGTGTTTCTTTTTACATAAATTATGATGATGAAGAGCTGAATGCTTTGCTTGGAATTGCAAAGGCATCCTCTTATCAGAAAACTCATACTTTTGTCCATGATAAGATGAGGTTTCTGATGCTTTACATAGCTGACGAGCTAAAAAAGAACGCTCCTACCCCTGCTGAGATACACTCCAAGGCGTCTGAGCTTACAAAAGGATTCTCAAACGATTATAGTATCCTTATCACTCACGAGAAAGCTTATAGCATGGCCTATAAAACATGGATTGGCAATAAAAAGCTCAGGAATAAAGACGTTCCGCAGCCAACTCCGGTATCTCCCTCAAGGAATTTTATAGCCCAAACAAGTTTGCTTGGCATGACGGAGGCGCAGCCAACTAAGCTATTCAGAGTGAGGCAGTTAAAGCGTGGTATCTCTCTCAGCTTGAATAAGTCCAAGAAACTAAAAAGCGACACTCAGTATGTGGAGGTGAGCTTTCAGGCGTTACGTGATTTTTACGAGACCAGATACAGGAAGGCATCGTCCACAAACCTTAGCAGAATCTTTTACATGACCGCGAGAAAGCTAAGAGGTACAAGGCGCGTCTCGGGAACTATCTATGGGAGTGCACGGAGCGGCTCGAATGAGGCGGATTGGATGATTGGAGATGTCTGGGCAAGGGTGATAGTTAAATCCCCTGCGTTCGGAAAGAAGCATTTCACAGAGGCAGTGAAGCGCATAAACCCGTGGCTCCGAAACCCGAAGGCTGAGGGTAGACAGCTTTACCCCGGGAGTAGAAACGAAAAAGCGGTGAATGCAGGTATCGAGAGAACCAAAACCGATATTCTTGAGCACCTGAGAAACAGAGGACTCTTATTTAATGAAAATTGAAGCACTCAGAACACAGCTCTATAACGGCCTGAAAAGCTTTCTAAGCTTTCCGGTGGTGATGATTACGGACACGGCTTCGGAGCGCAAACTGGACACCTTGCGAAAGGATAATGGGTGCGTGGTGTGGATTTCAAAAACCACTAACAGAATACTCACCGCCAGAGTCCATAAGGGTAGCGTGTTCAATATCGAGTTTGCGGTTTTCGTGGAAACTAATCCTCTTGTTAAAAACGCGCCAAACTTTAACAACGTTTTGGATGAAGTAATAAAAGCGGTGAGCGGTATGGAGAAGAACATTTTAGGTGATTATTTTTCAGTCGTTAAAACGGAAGAATTTAACGAGTTGCCCGGTAACGGGTTAGTAACGGTTTATCATTTAATGGAAGTTTAAAGATATATGTATAGCAGATTATTGGAAGTTTGGGATTGGAGGTACGCAGTCGTGGGCACCTCGATGAGCGGCACATTAGTAGCGCTGCAAAACTATTTTGGTGTGGTAGGTTTGCTGATTTCGATTATATCAGCGACCGTCACAATTATTTTATCGGCAACTAAAATCATTGACTGGTTCGAGCGGCGAAAAGAGAAAAAAGCCGCCTTGAAGGGGAAAGAATGAAACGAGACGCCTTTGATAGAATGATGATGGTGGAGCTGGCGATAATGCTTGTGCTTTTCGCTCTCATTATCATTTTCTCAGGGTGTAGCGGGCTCCATAAGGTAGCTCCACCCTTGCAAGGCGGTAAAGCAGACCTTGTGGTCTCGGGTAAAAGCCCAGGTATCAAAGTTTCTCAGCCGGAGAACTCACAAGCCCCAACGTTGGCTGAATACAGCCGTGAGATGATCCCCGTGCTGGTTCTCCGAACTAATCTTTTAACCGAGAGTAGTAACATGTTTGCGCCCTCAATTTTTGACAATACAAACTGGGTAGTAGTGAGAGAGACCTACAAAACATCCATAGGCGAGCACCAGAAAGACGTTGCCCGTGAAGGCTGGGTGAGCGTGCAACAGATAGCAGCCAGAGCAAAAGCAATCAGTCCGGTTATGTACTTTGGTTTAGCTCTGATTGGTTTGGGGTTTTTAATGGGGTTTCTGCGATACAAGCTTCCTGCGGTTTTTAATTTTCCCGGTACGTATATTTTATATCTGATTTTTTTTGGTTTGTTCTTGAGTGTTTTACCACATGTACTTGAGAATAAAGCAGTTATAACCACAATTTGTTTGAGTGGAATCGTGAGTCTCATTATTTTTGGGGTTTACGCATATTCAAAAAACAAAACAACAACTAATAAGGAAACAAAGAAATGAGTACATTTACAGGTGCTTTGAGGGCTGGTTCTCACCTCTGGCTTGCAATGGAGGGTAAATACAAGGGAGACACCATAACCGTGGATGCGAAAAATAAACCAGCGTTCGCATATCCAGACCCCGACAATATCTGGGTTAAAATCGAGGCCGTGATTGGGGTTGACCCCTCATCCGACGAAGAAGAAATAACGGCTTCGAGGCCAAACGCAAAGGCTTTGATTGAGCCTTACGACAAAGAGATTATATCGAGCGAGCAAAAGTACACTTTTGACCTTGAATCTTACGACGCAATTTTACATGGCATCCAGTTTAGAACTAAGGCTGACCAAGAAGGAGTTTACGTGAGAGGCTCTAATCCCGCTCAGAATGGGTGGATGCACTGGCAAGCCGTGAATAAGCATGGCGAGGTAGTTAAAGTAGTAGAAGAGTATTGCTCTTTTAAAGTGACCGCCGGAAAATGGGATGGCAAAGATTTTATCAAACCAACACTTGAAGCAACGGCACTTTCGAGCCCGCATCAGGTTGGTATCTTTAACCCCGAAGGCATTACAGGCTAAGCAGGAGGATATATCATGTCCATATTAAAACCAAACTTTGTAAACTTGGCGGAACAGGAGCTTTCTAATCCGGTTTTGCCTCCAAACATCGCAGACCTGAGCAAAGAAACGGTTTATACAAAGCCACTCCCAGGCTGCGAGTTGCTGAAAGCAGCTTCAAGCTTTGCGACTGAAAAGAAGCCAGTGCTTTGCAAGAAGACCTATACAGGCTCCCCGCCTGATGAAGAGTTTAGCGAGATGGTAAAAATCTCTTCTGAGGAAGATATTCCTGAGTATGTTTTCATGCCAGGAAGTCAAATAACTATCGGGGGAGATATTTATGCTTCATACAAAAAGATTGGAAACATTGTGACTGTTCTTACCGGGAATGCGGTTGAGGTTGGGGATTACGTTGTTACTGATGCTCTTGGCACCGTTGTGAAGTTGACTCAAGCGATGGCAGGCTCAGAGAGAATCATACTTGGAAAAGCAGTGACAGCAGCAAGCCCTGAGCCTGCCTCCACGGCTCCTATTCAAGTCGAAGTAGGGGTGTTTCAGATGGGCGGCCTTATTTTTGGTGGTGGAGAGACCTAAAAGACAATAACACGCTATGGCTGACAGTCAAAAAGGCACAGTCGATATAAATATCGTTCTGAAAGGCATAGCCGAGGTGGAGCGCGGCCTGAAAGTTGTTCAACAGGGCTTTCAGGCCGTTGCTGGCGAGGCGAAGCAGAGCGAGAAAAAATTCAAGACGTTTGGAGAATCTTTTAAAAACCTCTTTACAGACCTGAAGGCAGGCATAGGCAAAGATGGCTTCAAGGGTTTTACTGACCTTTTAAAAACTTCTTTCAAGACCTTTTTTGATGGCTCTATTGGTTTGATAACAGGTTTTCTGGGGGCGGCGTTTGTAGAGATACTTAAAAACATAGGAAAGGGGATAGTAGAGGGATATAAATTTTACTTTGGTCTTATAACCAATCAAATAAAAGGCGTGTTTGAGTCTGTAAAATCAATTACTGGCTTTGACAAGTTTTTCTCTGCAGCGGGTGTAATTGAAGGTAGTATAGAAGTGACTAAATACACCAAACAACTACAGCGAGAGGCCGCGCAGACTGGGATAGCGATTAAGGAGCTTGTCGCCTATAAGGTTGCAATGGAAAACGCAGGCGTGAGTGCTGACCAGCTTGGAAAGCGTCTGGCTTATATGGGCAAGCAGCTCACAAAGGCGTTTGCGGGCACGGCGCCGGATGCAATGCGAGTGCTACGCAATCTGAATATCACAGAAGAGAAATTTATCGGGCTCACCACGCTTGAAAAGTTTCTCATGATTGCAAAGGCTCTGAATGAGCTTGGAAATGCTTCTGAACAAGCCCATGCCGCCATGTTGCTTTTTGAACGAGACGGCTACAATATCCTTCCTCTACTCCGCAACATGGAAGAGCTTACCCGAAGAGCTGACGTTGCTCTTGGAGGACTGCCACTCACGTTGGATGACAATAACAAAGCTCTTGTGCGTCTTGAGAACAACCTGAGCTACTTTGATATAAAACGCAGACAATTTTTTACAGGATTTTTAATCGAGCTACACAAACCAATAAACGAGTTTCTTGACCGTTTAATGGCGATTGACTTCCAGCCGTTTGGCAAAAAACTGGCAGAACATTTTAGAAAGACGTTCGCTTCCATCCAGCTTGGCGATGCGGTCGGAGCGGCGTCAAACTTCGTGGATGAGTTTTCAGACCTTTTCAAGCAAGCGTTCGAGAAGTTTTTGAGAGTTGTAAATGAGCTTGATTTCACGCCGTTAGTGCAAGCTCTGACGAACGCCTTCTTGAGTGCAACTTGGATAGGTTTACGCAGTCTTGGAGTTGCTGTTAAAAAGGGCATTGAGATTATCACTCCAGAGGATGGCGCTTATCTCCCAAACATGGCCGCCGTTGAAGCGTGGGCAAAGAATATAACCGAAAAAAATAATAAAATCCAGGCGCAGCTTGACCAGCTTGAGGTGCAGAATCTTAGCATGTCGGCAAAAGCCGCCGAAATGATTGATGCTGAAAACGCAAGAAAAGCGCAAGACGCACTAACGCAATCACTTACAGCTAGCTGGGATAAACTTGCGGCGGTAGCCACAAAACAACTTGAGAGGATAGATGACAGTCTTGCCCAGATAAAGCTCAGTAAAGACCTTGTATTGTCTGACTGGACAATAAAAGACGTGGATGCGTTTGCGGCTGACATGGCTTACCTTGACTCGCAGATAGAGCTTTTAGGTGACAAGCTAATGGCTGAGCTTGTTAAAAACAGTCACTATGCGCAGAAGCTATTTAAAGATTATCTGAGAGAGCTTCCTGAGCTTGAGCGCAGTGCGCTTGACCTGACTGACTTTTTCAAGATTGGAATTGATGAGACTAACTTGTCCGAGACGGGGAGGCAGCTTCAAGCGTTGCAAGAAAAGTTTAGGGAGGCCGCCGAGGCGGGCCCGGGTAGAATGTTTGAAGTGTTAGACTCGCTCAGAGAATTCCTGCATGATGATTTTCTATCGCAGGTTAGAGATTCTTTGACAGCCCTTGGAAATGCGAGAATTCAGCGCAGCAGCCTGCTAGACAAGGACGCTTACCTTGAGTTAAATCGAGCGGTTAAGTATATAAACTTGTCGCTCGGAGAGCTAAACCACCAGACAAACCTTATCAATTCAAACGAGAATCTGAGCAATAACGAAAAACGTTTGAGGCTTTACCAGAAGAACGCCGAACAGCTTGACGTGTTGAATCGGCTTTTGACTGAGTATCGGAAACAGCTTGCAATTGCAGTTAGACTGCAAGATGAGGATACGACAATAGCAGCCAGACAAAGCATACAAGACACGATTGCCAAGATGGAGTATCTCAGGGGCCTGAGAGACCCTGCAGCCGATGTGAGAATCGACCGTGCCAGAAAAGCTTATGACGCTGAGCTGAGCCGCATAAACGAGCAGGTTAAAACGATTGAAAATTCACTTGTTTTTCAAGTGCAGAAGAACAAACACCTCCAAAACCTTTACAAAGAGCAATGGAACGAGCGAGCCAAACTAAAACTGACACTTGAAAACGAGATTAAAAGTATTCGTTCTCAAGGGCTTCTGACTGAGCGTGATACAGACCTTATCCAAGAATATACCGACCAGATTCGAGAGCTCATAAACGAGATGCAACGGCTCCAAAACGATATGGACAGGCGCACCGTGTTTGACGGCATAAGAGACGGATTTATCTCTTTCAGGGATGCGATTGGAAGCGCATACGATATAAGCAAAGAGATAACGCTTGGCATAGGCAATGCAATCTCGACCAATATGGGCAACGCTCTGACTAACGTTATCATGCGGACTCAGTCTTTGTCCGATGCTTTTGCACAGATGAGCCTTGCAATCCTGAATTCGATAGTGAACATGCTTGCCAACATTGTGGCGCAGCTTGTTACGGCTTATGCGATTCTGGCTCCTTTGAACTGGCTCTCAGGCGGGATTATCGGAGGGCTCTTAAAGCTCATGAGTCCGGCGGGTTTACTTGGGTTTGCGGAAGGGGGCAGAGTGCGTGGCGGCAGGCAGATAGTGCAGGTGAATGAGAACGGGAGCGAGTATGTCGTTTCTGCGAAGTCGCCACCACAAAACGATGCGTGGCTTGAGATGGCGAATCAGGGAGTTGACCTGAACAAGATTTTTGCGGCAAGAGGCTACGTGGCTCCATCCTCTAATCAGAGCCGCTCCACAGCCACCGCAAGGCCAGTATCTCAAACCAATGTAACGGTACAGACGCACAGTGACTTCTGGGCTCTTTGCAAGCAGTCTGGGATAGTGCGCAACATCACGAGAGAACAAAGAAGAATGGGTGTTTTTGCATGATTATTATAACGGCCATACCGAACTACAATAATGCGCTGAATACCTCCTTTGTTTGCAATACAAAGGTTATTGAGTCTATACGCGGGAGAGAGTACCGTGTTGGCTCAGTCACCCGGCCTTTAGTGACGCAGCGTTTTACGGTTAGCAACCTGAGCAAACCTTTGACGCAAAAGTTTATCACTTGGAGGAATTCACGTGGTGAAAGCGCAGTAGCAATGCCAGTATGGCTGGATGCGGTTTACTTGCAGGGTGGCGCAAAAAAGAACGACCTTTCTTTGGTTTGCGCAGCGAAGTACAGGCTTTTCCAATGGTTTAAATATGCCATAATACTTTATGACTCTGACACTTACGAAGTGACAATGATAAGGAAGCCGATTGCTTCCAATGAGTCACTTGCGCTTGAGTACAAAGTGAGCAGGGATTACCCGAAAGGGAGCGTTGTCGCTCCTTTGGCGTTTGGGAAAATGTTATTGCCCGAACTGGGTTATTACACGCCAAGCATATCAGAGCTTATGCTTGAGTTTGAGGAGCGTGTAGCGATTGATATAAATATAATCCGAGACGGTAGCGGCAATCCTGTCGGAGTCGAGACGGATGGTGAAGGTGGTTTGGTACAATCAGATACTCCGGTCGGTATAATAGAACACTTTCCGATTATCAGCCCGGAGACTGACCCTGACAATGAAGGCGGGAACGGTGGAGAAGACCCGGGTGGAGAAGACCCGGGTGGGGAAGACCCAGGTGGGGAAGACCCAGGTGGGGAAGACCCAGGTGGGGAAGACCCAGGTGGGGAAGACCCGGAAGACCCTCCGAGCGGACCTCGCGATAAATCTACAAATCAGCCAATAAGCGACACAACAGAGCATCTCTTTGAGTTACCAATTGAAGTGGATGAAGTTTACAACATCTATGCTGGTGCAGCCGTCTGCGCAGTCGGACTATCAAATCCTCAATCACTGCTCAAGTACAAAGTGGAAGATGAGACTGGTTATTATCACAATGGGCCCACAGGAGGTTTGAGCGCGAATACTAAATGGAACAACATCGAGATCGTGTTCGCTGTCCGTCTTGTTCCTAAAGATGGAGTTTCTGACCCGTACGAAGAGCGTGAAATTTCAATCAGCTTCGACAATGGTGAACAGCAGACATTATACGCTAATTCTGTCTACACCTCTTACATTGTTTTACCGCAGCCAGTGACTTTATCGACGGATGATATGTTAGCAGTTCGTGTCGCGATTTATGGCGACTCACAGACTGAACCACCGACGCTACCAGGAGCGGTTCCGTTTTCAAAAACAACGGTACACACATTGTTCGCTACTCAGTTTGTGGATGGCGTTTACAATTTCAATACCACAATTAAAAACTGTCCATTTACCACGCACGCACCAGAGAATGGATATTGTTCAAACCATGATTGGCAGAAGAATGAATCTCAATCCAACGGAGGTTTATGGGCTGGCACGGCGACACTTGGAGCACTTGAATCATGAGTGACTTTCCTTTACTGCCTGAGTGGAGCACGAAGCCGGATGTTGGCTCTGTAGATGACCTTTTCTTTGACCCGCTGGACGCTGGCTCGCCTGCACCTTGGCTTGTCTACAAGAAACGTGATACCTTTGGATTCCATTACAAAGGAAACCGAGACCAGTTGCAATCTGTTCTTGTTCACTTCGCCCAAAACTCAGGACGCATGGGCTCTTCTGGCGGCTTCAAGGTTTACACTCCAGAGACCGTCTCGGATGAAACTGCACACGTCAAAACAGTGCGATACCGTGATGATACGCTCTCGGTAGAGCTCTTGAGCGCAAACTACTTTGAGTTTGATATTGATTTTATAGAAGCAAACATAGGGCCTAAACCTGATATTGCCAAAAAGATAGCTTATCTCTACACCTTCAATTTTAAAGAGGAGACTTACAGAGTCGCGAACTGGGGATACTCATTATTGGATGTCGATGGGAATACTTATCTGGCGGGAGACGTTACTCATTCCAGTGTTGAATTTTCAGAAGATATTCTTGGAGAAGAGCTTACACTAAACGCAAGCGGGCACGCCAGAGAATGGCTCCTGAGACGGGTGCATGGTGTGGACAAGATAGAGATTACCGTTGCGAGATTGGAGGTTGACGCTTCACTTGACCCGACACCGCAGTACCTCTTTAAAGGCGTTGTGGTGAACGCTGAGACCGATTTACAGGGCGAGGCTACATTTACATTATCTTCCAATTTAAACGCTTTACAGCGTGGCGTGGGGCGCAAGAAGCTCCAAAGGCAATGCAATCACATCCTCTACTCGGCGGAGTGTGGTGCCGTTAAAGAGGAAATTACCGGAACGATAGAAAGAATTGACGGCAGGGAGATTGACGTAACGAGCGACCTGCACAATGATGAGCCCGACAAGTTTTTCAATGGCGCGACGCTCACTCAGGATGGAAAGAATTATATCGTTCTGAAAGACGTTAAAAAAGACGTTGGCGGAGTTGTCTATCGGACACTCACTATCGAGAGAATACCCTCCCTAAACGAGCTTGAAACGGTTAGTTTAACATTATGGTGTGACAAGACAATCCAGTGTTGCGCTGCCAAGTTTAAAAATTCAGAGGAAAAGTCCAATGCGGTGAACTTTGGAGGCTGCCCGTGGCTGCCCAATAATAACCCGCTTGACCTTGCAAGAAACGACCAGAGAGGCAAAAAGTAAATGCAAAGCTTGTTTGAGCAGGAGAATTACAGGCAACTCTTTTTAGAAGAGGTTAAGAAGTGGAATGACACCGCTTTCCAGTATAATTGTGCCGGAAAAGCTCACCCGGGTTGTTTTGCGGATTGTGTGAGTTTTCCTTTGGTTTTGTTCAAGCGCATAGGTGTGATTCCAGAAAGTTTCGTGACACCTGAATATCTATCCGTTAGCGGGGGGAGAGAAGAGTTTACGAAGCTGATAGAATGTATTGAGAATATACCAACGCTAGAAAAGGTGTGGGAACGTGATAAAGAATTCATAGACAGAAGCTTATTGAAGCTTGGAGACCTGATTGTCTGTTCAAGCGGTGCGGTTGTCCATCATGTTTTGATATATGCTGAGCGCTCAGACGCTTGGCATTGCTGGCCGAAAATAGGTGTTGCAAAAGTGGATGTTGGTTCTTTTTCTATTCAAAAATACGCAAAAAGAGTGTATCGTTTTGTGAGGGAGATAAATGACTGATGCGGCTTGGAAGTGACAGCGCAAGAGGATTGAGAGACGGGCGGATACAAGACCGCCTGACAAAGCTATATTCACTTGAGGCCAAATACCTTACAGACAACGCACAATCAGACCCGATAAAGATTCTGCATGGGAGGGACACTCTTTCCATGTCACTTTTTACTCCGGTTTTCGATATTTACACTAAGAAACGTGAGAGTAGTAAAGGAGCTAAAGGCGGCAAGGGCGGCGGAGGCGGTAGCGTCGAAGATTATTACGGCGGTTTTGCGGGTGGTTTTTGCGTGGGGCCGATTGAAAAGCTCCATGCGGTGTATGACAGTGATATTGATATTGCACAGCTTGTAGAGCCTATCGACTTGACCGAGAAAGAGTTGCCTTACGAGCTTGCCATTAGCGATTATGGCGTTTTAAGGATATATCGTGGCACGGGAGACCAGCCGATAGATGAGCGGTTTACCAATGGGAAGAACATCATAGTTGACCCTGAAAACAAAACTACTTCCACGATTTTAGCGGATGAGGATATTCAGCCTGCTTACTTTCACTTATGCTACGTTGTTACGGATGATTTTAAGCTTGGCTCAAGCAACTCTACACCTAATCTGAGGTTTGAAATATCTAACAAACCGTATTGCTTTTTAGAGGACGCTGAAGGTGAAGGAATAAGCCTTGTCGGTTTTGAGGTTGGAGACGGTGATGGGGATATATACCCTCCTTTAATCATTTATGAATATCTACGTAACACACAATGGGGCTCAGTTGGTTTGGAGATTGAGGAGATTGACTTGCAGTCGTTTTACGATGCTGCGGCGCGATGCGCAGAAGAAGGTATTGCCATTACCGCTTTACAGGATTCTTCCGAAACAACGGTACGAGATGCGATAACTCAGATTTTACAGTATTGCGACGGGATACTTTATTTGAATAACGAAGGCAAGGTGGCAATTCGTTTGATTCGGCTGGACTCCGAAACTGAGTACCCAGAGATAGATGAGAGCTTGTTAGTAGATGAGCCAAAGCTCACTTGGAGCTGCGTCGATGATACATGGGGTAGGACAGAGATTGTCTTTAACTCTCGGATAGATTCCTACGAGTCCACCGCAGAGGTTTTCGAGTCCCCGAGGTATAGTGATACCAACATAAAAGAGGTTGCAACAGAACGGTTTTCATTGCCGTTTTGCAAGAAGCGCTACTTGGCGGCCATGCTTGCGAGGCGGCTTGGCAATGCGGGTGCAACGCCATCGTGCGAACTTGAACTGAGAGCGTTGCCGGAGGATGGTTTTGAGATAGGCGACCTTGTTTCATTGTCTTATGACAAGTTTGGGATAGACAACTTGCTTTTGAGGGTAACGAAAGTACAGGAAGCAAGCACAGAATCACTTGCGCAAGAACTGACTGCGGTATTGGAGCCAACATCCGACTGGCGGATAGATATTGAGAATGAAGTCACTGGCTTTAGCAAAGGAGAAAAACCGCTGACTCGCAAGAAGTATGGCTTTTTGAAGCCGAGAGTATTGAAGCTTGGAGAACGTGACCTTGCTCTTTTCGTGGGGAAAGCGTATGGCTCTCCGATTATGGGATACATGCCCAGAGGATCCGGAGAGAATTATCAGACTCATGAGATAATAAGCTGGAGCGCTCCGGTGGTGAGTGGTATTTATCAGGTTGAAACGAAAATCACGGCTTTTGGATTATCAGATGACAAGAAAAACCTGATTCTAAAATTCGATATTGAAGGGAAAGAGAAAGTAGAAGATTTTCTTGACCTCTTGAATTATTCAGGCTCAAGAAGGGTTTACGTGACTGCCTGCGCTTTTGAATCAAACAACGTTGGAACGATAGATACAAACGCTAGCCGAACGCTCAAACCAATGACGTTTCAATTGGACGTCCCGATAACAGACCATTCAATACCTGAGCCAGTTGAAGGAGTCTACTCATTCGAGTTTAAAGTGCTTGTAGCGCAACGGTTTACAAACTGCGCACTCCCCTCAAACGCAAATCAGGTATTCTGTTTTCCCAGTGAAGTCGCCTACATTCATAACCTGCAAGACCCCGGCAATATCAGAGAGGTGCATACCCAGTCTTGCAATACAAAGTCCTTCTTTGACAAGGTGGATTTTAGGGTGTACTCAGTGGCGTGGTTTGGTGGGAGTGAGTTTGAAACCTGTCCTCTCTCCTTTTTTCAGAATTATGTTGTGCATGGAGGAAACAGAGACACTTATCCTACACACTTCCACAATACAACTTCTGATTGTGCAGATGGAGACCCCGTGAATCTCCCGCAATCTCCGTGGGGCAGTCCAGTGACAATTGAAGGAGCCATCTTTCGAGTATCCAGTGAATCAATCACGATTCCAAGTGGGGGCGAGCCGCCAGAAGAGCCCTTGGTCTGGATAAACCCTATAACAGGAGAGCATAAAATAGAAGGAGAGTTTGGTTGGGAGGTTGTGGGTGAGGTTGACGTTCTTGAACCCATGATACCCCCGCACCGCATTCCGTTTGGCAAGGGCCATGACGAGGTGGCGAGGGGAGACCATGACCACGATGAGCGATACCAGCTGATAGGCAGCGGCAGCAGCTCAGAACAGTATTATCTTCGCAAGACGGCCTCTGATTCGATTACTCATAACGAGGGTAGCAACGGTATCATTCATTGCCATATTGAGAGCGAAGACTCTTTTGCAATCGAGCTGAGCGACCCAGATGAAGCGAGCACAGGCGACACCATCCAGATAATTGTAACAAAAGCGGCGGCAGTATCTAAAAACACGGTTAAAATAGAATTAGCGGATGGATATTTTACGGCTCCTGAAGTGGAGCAGTTTGAAACTTTTGACGTAACGACTGGCAGTGCAACGACTCTCTTATGCGCACTGGCGAGCGGTGGAAAACGCTGGGCGGTCTTGCGTAAACCAATAATTTAAAAGAGAAAGGAGAACTAAAAAATGGAAACTACAGGAACTAAAAACATCGCAATGGTGGATACGAATCTTGCTATAAAGAGGATTCCAGTGGGGAGTGAGGGCGATATTATGACCCACGGCGCAAACGCCCAGACCGCCCCATTGTGGAAAAGTGTCGCTAATGCGGGAATACCTTATACGACGGGCGCTTCGTGGGATTACAGTGAGAACAACAGTGTTTTAAAGCTCAAGCTGACAAAGGGCGCAGGCGACCCCGTCTACAGCTCAGCCCTTCCAATGGCGAGCGGGGCTCAGGTCGGGATGGTGTCTATGACCACCCAGAGCTTTTCTGGCACGAAAACGCTTTCGGGCGACTGGAAGGTTATCGGCACGCAGAGCTGGCTTGGAGACCCCGCAGAAACGAGCGCAAGCTCAAAGTATGACCATATTTTCAGGAAGGGCTCAGGAGCGGCTCTGCTGGACTATTCAAGTGGTTTAAAATCGAGCGGTGCATGGATAGGGCTTTACGAATGGGAGACGGCTACAGCGGCGGAGAATGATTCCTACGTGACGCCAGAAGCGGATGCGACCGTGGATAAGGGAAGCTGGCTTTCTCGGATTGTGCATGGTGCTTCAAGCATGGATTTTTTCCATAAAACGGGGCTCTTTAAGTTTGGCGGCAATATACTCCCCACGGGAGCCAACAGGACTTTGGGCGATGCCAACAGCCATTGGAGTGAGGTCTTCGCTGACACCTTGAAGGGTGCGCTGGATATAGGTCTTCTTGACCGAGGGGCAGGCACCGGAAAATATATTGTCTGGAAGGAGGGCGAAGGCGCTACGCCCGGGAAGTTTGAAACTACGGATGACTTAGGTGTTGGTTTTGACAGGCCAACAGAAGATAATGTTTTTTTAAGGTCAACACCTGCCGGAGCTGGCTATGCTGCAGTATGGGAACCGATTCCAGATTGGTTAGCTAAAACAGACGGTGGATGGATAAAAGGGCCATTATCTACAAACTCATTTGAGAGCAAAGGGCTTTATTACGGTATCGACCATTTAACCTACAGCGATGATTATATGGAGCTTAACACCAGAATCCCCGCAACAGCGCAGGGCGACGGTGTTGTTTCGTATGTTGTCAAAGTGGACGGCTTTTACACTCAAAACCCAGACATTACTATCCAGTTTGACGTATTTATCAAAACTGATAGCTCTGGTCTGAAAAGCCTAAAGTACACGAATCACGGCCACAAGGCGCCTGATAAAATCAGATACAATGTGGTTAGTGGTGAGGTTGTCTTGTTCTTCAACTTTCCCGACGACGAAACAGATGAGAAGTTTCTACGGTTTAGCCTCCTTGCTCCGGTTGTTCAAAAGAACGGTGGCGGCACTTTGAGCAACTCTGACTTTGACAAAAGCGAATGGTCTGACTTTCCGAACTATCTAAGGAGCGGCCAGTGGGAGAAGGCTGGGAAAACCTCCGATTCTGGCTACACAGGTTGGACAGAAGCCCCAGAGGTTGTTATAACCACTCCCCCCGCACCGCATGAACATACTTTTGTCACAAACGCCCTGCAAGCGCAGCGGCTTGCCGCTGGCAGGCTTCTGGGTATCGGGGGTGCCGTTGTCGCCCCTGCGCAGGAGTTTAACGGCGAAAACGACCTGATTCTGAATGTTACCCATATAAACGCTGATTATCTGGCTGGCATGGTGCCGATTGAAGCCTTGCCCGTTGGAGCAACAGAAGATGAGGTTGCGGCCGGAAACCACACGCACACGGCCTTTACGAATGACATCACTATTACCACCCTGAACGGGAGTCTGGGAGCTAACGAATATGGGCTGATAGGCGCAGATGATGATGGAAAGCTCAAGCGGTTGGCGACTGGGTATATTCACCCGAGGAGAACGGTTGTTCTTACAGACGACAATACCTCTACGGGCAACCCCCCCGCTAAAGCCATACCGCATGTTCAAGGAAGCGTGACGACCTGCATTATTAACATTGTCTCAGGCGCAATTGAAAAAACCATAAAAGTGCCCACACTGGCAAAAAACGGCGACATTCTTGAGTTTTTCTTCTCACGAGGACAACCAAGCAATTTCGTGCGTCTTACGCTTTACGAAAATGCAGGAACATATATTTTTGCACCAGATTCCAGCGTTCCTATTGCAAAAATGGAATGCACCGACGGTGTTTTTGTTAAACTTGTTGTTAAACTTGTATATGGCGTAGGCCGATGGACTGCTTTTAGAACAGCTTTAATTTAACCAACAGTAAAAGAAAGGAAAATTTAACCATGGCTAGAAGAATTTTAGATGATAGAATTGAGCTGGAAGACTTTGTGTTTGACAGTCTGGATGCTCTTGACTCTATGACATTTAAACTTGAGGCTGGCGATTATGAAGCACAGTGCCTCAATTCAAGCTATGGCGCAACATACGTTTTGGCCGTGGCTGGAATAAATCAACAGACAGGCAATACAGAACTTGCTCCGTTTGTTTCTAACAACTTTGACTATGAGTACGGAAACTCAGGCGAAGGGGCAGGCTCTCAGCTGGTTAAAAACTGGCCGGATGGATACTATAAAATTGAGATTAGACAGTATTTAACATCCGGCGGGACAGCGTTATCGCATATTGCGGGGCCCGGTGAATATACAAATTGTCATACGAAACCAATGTACTGGAATAAATCACCGTTACGTTGTATGACTTACATTGCTCCGGGAAGCTTCATGATGGGTAGCCCGGTAGGCGAGTATGGCAGGGTTACTACTGGCTGGCAGGCGGAGCTGCTCCATAAAGTCACGCTGTCAAAAGCAATGTACGTGCAACGGACGCAGTTAACTACCAAAGAGTTTGGTTTATTGATGGCTAAGATAGACGGTAGCGTTATTCACAGACATGCCGAAGGTTATATTGGAGACGATACTTTAACGGCAGCTAATTATTATAATACTACATCTTTAACATTGACGGTGAGTCACATGCCCATGCAACAGTTGTCATGGCAGGACATCATGTGGGACCCAGATGCTTATGGGGATGGGTATCCTTATGATATTACAAATAGTTATTATCATACTAATGGTAAATGCCTTATCAGCAGGTTAAATTCTGGGGCTGTATCTGGGTTTAGTGTTGAGGGGTTTACATGGAATCTGCCTACCGAAGCTCAATGGGAGTATGCGGCTCGGGCGGGTGTTGGAACAGCCTTGCCTAGTGGCCAGAACTTGAATTACCCCACAAGTTTAGAGACGGGAGGGTCTGATGCTACTTTACAGCCTAACTTAAATAGGGTTGGCTGGTATAAAGGTAATGCAAATGTGCTAAAAACGGTTGGCCTTAAAATGCCTAATCGGTGGGGATTATTTGATGTTGTCGGGAACCAATGGGAATGGTGTCAGGATTTATATGGTGCATCATATCCTAAAACACCAGTTGAAAATCCGGCTAACCTGAATTATACCAGCACCAGGTCCCGGGTGCTTCGGGGTGGCGACTATGGCTATGCAGCTCGTCACTGTCGGTGTGGTCCTCGCATTAGCGTCAACGGTTCGGCTCGTAACAGCTACTACGGTTCCCGTTTGTGTTTGCTCCAGTTATAGAAAAACGGTGCTGCGATAAGCGTGCCAAAGCACGCAGAGCAGCACCGTTAATAAATAATATGTAGATAATTAAATAGATAAAAGAAAGGAAAATTTAACCATGAGTAGAAGAATTTTAGATGATAGGATTGAGCTGGAAGACTTTGTCTTCTCTGAATTAGGTACAGGCAACATTGAATCAAATTCATTTACTTTACTGGCCGATGACTATAATAGTCAATGTCTAAACCCTGGGTATGGGTCTACTTATACCTTAGCCGTGGTAGGCATAAACCAGCAGACAGGTAATACAGAGATGGTAGCTTATACGGCAGGCGGGGCAACCTACACACCTGCTGCATGGCCGGATGGATACTATAAAATTGAGATTCGGCAGTATTTAACATCCGGCGGGACAGCGTTATCGCATATTGTGGGGCCCGGTGAGTATACAAACTGTCATACGAAACCAATGTACTGGAATAAATCACCGTTACGTTGTATGACTTACATTGCTCCGGGAAGCTTCATGATGGGTAGCCCGGTAGGCGAGTATGGCAGGGTTACTACTGGCTGGCAGGCGGAGCTGCTCCATAAAGTCACGCTGTCAAAAGCAATGTACGTGCAACGGACGCAGTTAACTACCAAAGAGTTTGGTTTATTGATGGCTAAGATAGACGGTAGCGTTATTCACAGACATGCCGAAGGTTATATTGGAGACGATACTTTAACGGCAGCTAATTATTATAATACTACATCTTTAACATTGACGGTGAGTCACATGCCCATGCAACAGTTGTCATGGCAGGACATCATGTGGGACCCAGATGCTTATGGGGATGGGTATCCTTATGATATTACAAATAGTTATTATCATACTAATGGTAAATGCCTTATCAGCAGGTTAAATTCTGGGGCTGTATCTGGGTTTAGTGTTGAGGGGTTTACATGGAATCTGCCTACCGAAGCTCAATGGGAGTATGCGGCTCGGGCGGGTGTTGGAACAGCCTTGCCTAGTGGCCAGAACTTGAATTATCTTACAGGCTTGGAAACTGGCGGTAGTGATGCTACTTTACAGCCTAACTTAAATAGGGTTGGCTGGTATAAAGGTAACGCAAATGTGCTAAAAACGGTTGGCCTTAAAATGCCTAATCGGTGGGGATTATTTGATGTTGTCGGGAACCAATGGGAATGGTGTCAGGATTTATCTGGTGCATCATATCCTAAAACACCAGTTGAAAATCCGGCTAACCTGAATTATACCAGCACCGGGTCCCGGGTGCTTCGGGGTGGCAACTATGGCTATACAGCTCGTAGCTGTCGGTGTGGTCATCGCCATTACGCCAACGGTTCGTATCGTAACACCTACTCCGGTTCCCGTTTGTGTTTGCTCCAGTTATAGAAAAACGGTGCTGCGATAAGCGTGCCAAAGCACGCAGAGCAGCACCGTTAATAAATAATATGTAGATAATTAAATAGATAAAAGAAAGGTACAGTGTGCTATATAAATTTTTTAATGTTAGGGTGAGCGGCATTCAAGAAGATGAATCAGAGTTAAACGGATTTATTTGTTAAAAACTGAACCAGAAAGGATAAAATATGTATACCAAAGTTGGCACCGAAACAAGGTGCGTTACAAAGAACTACAGCGACACTGAGCGCAAAACCGCTGGCATTGAAGCAGCGCAGAAACGGCGCACAATCGCAGAAAAACAAGCTGAGATTGACGCCATCCGCAATGAGATGGCCGCTCAGATAAGGGTGCTGGAAGCTGAGATGGCCGCTCTGGCCGCAGAAGACTCCACCTTGACCGAAGTTGCGGCCACAGGACAGGCGATGGCTGATGTTGAATGTGACGTCTATGAAACGGAGACGCATCGAGTGGTTGTTCTAAAGGGAGGGATGCCCAGCGACCCCTCTCAAGTCATTGAGAGCGTTTATATCACGCCGCCACAGCCGCCACAGCAGGAAGCTAAACTATGAGCAAAGCAAACGAAGTGAAGCAGGCATCCGCTCAAGTGGCCTTTGACTTTGAAGGGTTGGAGGCGACTCTGAAACAAATGGGCCACGCAATCTCAAAAGAGACTGACCCGTCTGGTTATGGTAGAGCTTTTTCGGCCACCCACAATCGGGCACAGGAGCTTTGGCAACTGGTTAGCAGGAGGCTCAGCGCAATCGGCTCTGAAGCAGAGGCGCTAATGCAGGGCTATCTTGCAGATGTGGCGTCAAAGCGGATGGGGATGACCGAGGTGGTGGAACCAGAAAAAGAATCTGAAAAAAAAACCTTGACAAAAACGAAGAAGTAAACTAAGTTTCCAACGGAGTTACTAGATGCTCCGTTGTTCAATACTTAGTCAGTTCATGTATTGCCTCCCTCGGATTTTCTGGGGGAGGTTTTTTTGTGTATTGTCCAATTGCCATAAAAGAGTTTGTGTATCGTGAAATGGCTTTTACGATACACAACGGATAAAAAGATATGTTAGACTATAATCATAACACATGCCCCAAGTACATCAACAATTACCTCGGCAGCAAACAGAAACTGGTCGACTGGATATGGCGTAATACTCCGGATGGAGTTTCCTCTGTTCTGGATGCCTTTTCCGGATCGGCCGTTGTTGCTTACATGTATAAATCCAAAGGTCTGCGAGTTTTTGCCAATGACCGTCTTCGCTACAGTCATCACGCAGCCAGAGCAATTATCGAAAACAGTTCGACAAGACTCTCCGAGAGAGAGATCGAAAAGCTGCTGGCGGACAATCCCAAAGCCAAGACCTTTGTTCAGGACATTTTCAAAGGCATCTTCTTCCCCAAAGGTGTCCACGCACTCATCGACTCGTTGCGTGCCAATTGCGACGACCTGTCTGGATACAAAAAGGACATCGCGCTGTTTGCTCTTGGCAAAACCTGCGTGAGCGGCACAGGGTTTGGCCGCTTCACGTGTTCCACTATTTACGCGCAAAACGTGCAATTTCAGTACACGCCTGATGAATTCAAAAAACGCCTGAAAGCGAATATCGAGTGGATCAACGCCCTGATATTCGATAACGGAAAAGAGAACAAAGCCTATCGCGGGGATGTCAACGAGATACTTCCAAAGGTGAAGGCTGATCTCGCTTACTTTGATCCTCCGTATGCCACCGAGTTTTCGTCCGTAAATTATGAATATTTCTATCACTTTGTCGAAGGGCTGATGACCTATTGGGACGGTCTGACCATCAAGGCGGACTCCAAGGTCAAATGCTACGAAATCAGTCATGTGACGGTCACCAGGCGGAACGCTTCTGACTTCATTAAGGAGTTTCTCAGAAACGCTACCCATATCCCGCACTGGCTTATTTCATACCGCGACCACGCCTGTCCAAACGAACAGCAGATGAAAAAGATCATCGGCGGTCTGGGGCGTCAGAGCCGGATAGAGACCAAGGACCACAAGTATTCGAAAACATTCAAGCATGATGGCGAGGCTTGCAGGGCCAAGGAACGCCTCTTCGTTTGCCTGAAAGGAAACCAATCTTTGTGTAGCGTCTAATCACCACAAAAAGGTTTGTGTAGCGTGAAATGGCTTTTACGATACACAAAAAAAAGACTTGACAAACCCAAGAAACCGTGCAATGGTGGAGATGCTCTTAAGAGTAGCTTTTCATGTTATTCTGGGCAGCGGCTTTTTTCATGTATTTTTTCCGCTGCCCTTTTTTTCTTCATTTTTTTTCGTCTCATATCTCCCTATGTTTCAATGGCTTACTCTGAAAACATGAAAAAAGTTGAAAAAACTGTTGCAAACCAGAGCAAAGTGAGCTATATTTTTAGCAGCTCAAGGGTGAGCCTTGAGAGCGAGTGAAAGATGTGCTATGGATAAGACCCCAAAACAACGCAGAAGAGACAGGCAGAATGATATTATGGATGTTCTGACGCTTTTACTGGCTATTAGCTTTTTTGCCATGCTGGCGTTTTTGATTATGATAATTTTTCACTAAACGTGAGTGCGTCTAGTGTTTTCGATAATGAAAAACTCATAACTATAAAAGAGCGGCTGGGAGACTGATAATCTCCCAAACTAACAGGCTCCCAGACCGCTCAAACGAGAGATGATGCCGACAACGGATTTAACAACTTTGGGAGGGGCAACCCAGACCGCCCCATTGGGCTCAATGCAATCGCAGGGGCAAGGCATCATTGCAAGTATCCAACCTGCACGAACCTCAACATCAGTCCCTCCCTCTTTTTTAAACTATGAGTATATTACAATTATTCCCCGCCATTGTCTCTGTGGTCTTTGTCGGCTTTTGGATAATGGCGACGAGAAAGAGCTTATGAGTGGAAGTAGAACCCCCGAAGAAGTCCGAAAGGACTTTAAAAAAATCTACGCTAAAATCGAAGAGATTAAGGCGTTGTTAAAAGGAAAGAAAAATGAAAAAGATACTGGGAAAGATGCTGGGCTACAACGCCCGGATTAAGGAGCTTGAAAAAGCTCTGGAAACGGCTCGAGCGGAAAGCTTGAGACAAAACGAGGCCAGTCAAAGCTTTGCCGAAGAGGTGAAGCGGCTGGCTACTGCCAACGCTGCGCAATACAAGACTATTGAAGCCTTGCAAGCTGAGATAGAAAAACAAAAACTTGACTTGAAGCAGCTCCAAAGCGAGCAACCCACCGCTAAAAAAGCGGCTAAACCAAAAGTAAAAAAGAACGGAAAGAAAGGAAAGTAAATCTATACTTCAATGATCACAACCATAACAGCATCCGCAATTACAAAGTTTTTAGCCTGTCAGCGGGCTTATTATTACCGCTATGAGCTTGGGCTTCAAACGGTCGAAACATCCGACGCTTTATCTTTTGGCCGGGCGTATCATGCGGCCATCGAGGCGCGCAACAAGGGGCAGACGGCGGAGCAAGCTGTCTGCGCCGGGGTAACAGCATTGGGCAACCAAAACGAGCAATTGGTCGCAACGCTCAGCGGCCTCGTGCATGGGTATTTTTCGCGATATGAAAACGACTTGCCGATGGCGACACTGTCGGAGATCAGATTCGAGCACAAAATCGGGAAGTACGGATTTCGCGCGGCGGGTGTGATTGATGGCCTAGCCGAACTAAACGGCGGCTATGCGCTCTTGGAGTACAAAACGACGTCGCAAGCCATCGATACAGACTCTGACTATTGGGTGCGGCTCCGCAACAATATCCAGATCAACCAGTACGTTGACGCGCTGGAGACTCTTGGCTATCCGGTGCGTGAAATCGTTTACGACGTGACGCGCAAGCCTTCAATCCGGCCGAAACTAAACGAGTCGCTGGAAGACTACGCGATCAGACTGCGTGATGATTGTGAAAAGCGTCCAGAGTTTTATTTCGCGCGGCGGCAGGTCTCGGTTCTCTCTGACGATATCGAACGCTTCCGCACGTTGCGTCGGGAGATCTGTTATCAGGTCGCCGCGAACAGAAAACGCCAGAAGAGAGCAGCGACCAAAGCATCTCCATGGCTCTGCTGCAACCAACAGATGACTTGCACCGTTTGCGAGTTCAAAGCTTTTTGCCTCCACGGAACGGAGGCAACTGAGTCCGAAATCCCCACGGGCTTTTATGTTGGGGAACGAAATCCAGAACTAAAATAAAAAAATGAAAAATCAAGAATTGATCCCGCCTCCGATGAATGGAGGCACACAACCTCAAGCGCTGAAAAGCAAAGTATCCTTTCAAGCGATTCCCGCGAAAAAAGGCTCAAGAATAGGGCTCTACGGTTCGGCTGGGATTGGCAAAACTACGCTGGCCGCTGCATCTAAGGGCAAGAAGGTTTTCTTCGACTTGGACGGGAGTCTCCCTGTCCTCAAAGAACAGATGCCGCCATCCGTGCTCTCCCAGATCGCCGTGGTGTCGGCTACGTCATGGCAAGAAATGCTAGACTCGCTCAATGCGGATGGCTGGGATGGTGTCAGCAGTATCATTATTGATACGCTCACTAAAGCTGAAGAACTATGTGTCTCCCATACTTTAAAGACCGTCCCAAACGATAAAGGGCGTTTCGTTCCGCGTTTAGAGGATTTTGGTTACGGGAAAGGCTACGTTTACCTCTTCGATTGCTTCCTGCCTCTGCTGCAAGCACTGGACAACCATTGCAGGGCTGGCCGAAACGTAATCTTGATTATGCACGATTGCACCGCGACCATCCCTAACCCAGCGGGCGATGATTACCTTCGCTATGAGCCCCGGCTCTCTTCTCCAGCAAGTGGTAAATCGAGCATCAGGCTGCGTGTTCGAGAGTGGTTAGATCACCTGCTCTTCATCGGGTACGAAACGACGGTTGACTCCGACGGCAAGGCGAAAGGCGGCCGCAGGGTAATTACCCCGATCGAAAGACCGTATTGCATGGCGAAGAGTAGACTCTTGCAGTCAGAGTCCGAACTTAATTTAAACCAGAATATAATTAACCTTTTAACCTGATTAGTAACATGATATGGAGATGAAAAGGGATAAATTAGTGATGCCTATAGTGAAATGGCTTGGTGGAAAAAGGCAGCTACTACCGACCTTGGTTCCGCTGCTTCCTGACCAATTTTCTAACTATTGTGAGCCTTTTTTTGGGGGCGGGGCCATGTTTTTTTGGATACAACCAATGCGTGCAATAGTGAATGATATAAACAGTGACCTAATGCAGGTGTATGAGGTTATTCGTGATGATGTTGAAAATCTTATATCCGAACTAGAAAAAAATAAAAATGAATCTGAATATTTTTATAAGATTCGCGTTTTAGATAGAAATAAAGATTCTTATAATAAGTTATCTCCTGCAGAAAAGGCATCAAGAGTAATATTCTTAAATAAAACATGTTTTAATGGTCTTTTTAGGGTAAATAATGCTGGGGAATTTAATTCACCGTTTGGAAATTATAAAAATCCAAATATAGTTAATGCGAATACCCTTCTAGCTGTTAGTAATTATTTTAATAGATCGGAAATAACATTTTCTTGCTGTGATTATTCAGATGTATTAAAGAGAATATCTGAAGGGACATTTGTTTATCTAGACCCTCCATATGACCCTGTATCGACCACAGCAAATTTTACAGGGTATTCGCGTGGAGGTTTTTTTAAGGATGATCAAGTTCGACTCAGGGAATGCTGTGATGATCTAAATCGCCGGGGGATAAAGTTCATGTTGTCGAATTCAGCCACGGACTTTATCAAGAAACAATACTCTTCCTACAATATTAAGATAGTACGAGCAAAAAGAACTATCAATTCTGACGCAACAGGAAGAGGCCAAGTTGATGAGTTGGTTGTGAGAAACTATGAATAGTCGTCCAAAAACTCAAAATGATGAAGGTTGACTCCGAACTCAATTTAAACAAGAACATAATTGACCAAATAATAATATGATTAGAAATGATGTAATAGGCGTCCCGCTACGGGCGCGGATAGAAAACATGGATGTGTGGACGGGTAAAGAGTCCGGAAATCCGTACGTTGCAATTGAGCTCTTTGTCATCGACAAAAACGAGACGAGAATCTCGAACGAGCACAAAGGCCGAGAGTACAATCTCTACGCATACTTTTACCCGATCGGGAAAGATGGCAAGAGGAACGAATATGGCATAGCTGCACTCAATCACATATTTCCAAACTGGGGTTTGAACTTTGGATTTTTTACCGCTGAGAACATCCCCCAAAACCCGTGGCTCTGGTGCCAACTCCGAGTTAATAAAATCAAAGGGAATTACGAAGTAGAGTCGGTTTGGCCGAATGGCAAGGAACCGCTTGTTTTTACGAGCGACCGCCCGAGTGCAGAAGAAATCGCGCGGAAGTATAATAATATTTTGCAAGCCGGCACAACCAAGCCAGAACCGGCTATATCTCCGAAAACGGAAGATAAACCAGCTTATGACCCATCAACAGATGATGTCCCGTTTTAAACATGAAACTATTTACTAAAGAGTCAAAACGAGAATACTGCCATCATTGTGGATGTGGTAAAACAGTTTCCGCGGCCAGCACGTCAATGGGGTTGGTTGTAATGACTTGTACAGCCTGCCAGCGAACGACGCTTCCTTTTCCGTCTTTGGAGGAAGCTCAAAAGGCATGGATAAGAGACCACTTGCGCGATTTGGGGAAAATGTTAGAAAAAACTGAAGATGAATTTTCTAAAAAAATCACTGAAATGCAAGATATTGTGGGTGATGCGCGAGAAAACCTTAATAAAATCACGGGAATGACTTATGAAGACTAACCCAAAACACCATCCTTTTGGCCCCAGCACGATGCGAAGGAGGGAGCTTTGCCCAGCGAGCTTAAGGCTTGAGGACGGGCTCCCCGCCCTCCCCGCTGGCCCTGACGCCGAGCGTGGCACCCGTATCCATGCTTTGGTGGCAAAGTGGATTGAGGCTAAGAAAGCACCTGAGCCCGAGACCGAAGAAGAAGAGCTTGCACTCAAATGCTTTCAATACTGGCGGCGAGAAACGGCAATCGAAGGCTCAGTCATCGATGCCCCAGAACAACGGCTTAGCTATTGCGTGGTGGCAGGGCAGCCCGAGACCGAACTCTACTTTGGCACCTGCGATTACGTTGGAGCGTTTCTGATAAATGGAAAACTGTGTGGTCTGATAATCGACTGGAAAACAGGCTACTCAGAGATTGACCCCGCTCCCGATAACATTCAGGGGGCGGCTTATGCGTTGGCGGCCTTCCAAACCTACAAGCTTGACCGTTGCGAAGTGCATTTTTACAACCCGACATTGAACAGAGCCTCCAGCCACGTTTTTACGGATGCAGATGCTTTGGCTGAGCATATCATGAGGGTGCATAACTTGTGCCTTGCGCCTGATACGCCGCCAGTACCCGGTGAAGACCAATGCCGCTATTGCAAGGCATTTCAGCAGGCGGCTTGCCCTGCGGTAAAGAAAAAATTAGAGGTTATCGCCGAAACAGCCTCCACGCTCGAAGGGGTAATCTCTACCCTGCCGGATGAGAAACTTGTAGAATTTTTTGAGAAAGCAAAGCTTGTCGCAAAATTGGAAGGCGTGGCCGAGGCTGAGATCAAAAGACGATGTGAAGATTCCGGCGTTTGCGCGGGATACCGCATCAAAGAAACTTCGGGCGGTTTCGAGATCACAGACATCCCGAAAGCGTTCGAGCTTGCGGACGGCTTGGATGAGGCCCGGTTTTTAGGCTGCTGCAAACTTTCGGAGAGCCAGCTAAAAAAAGCATGGGCGAAGGCGCAAGTGAATGGGGGGGAGTACAAAACGCTCAAAGAAGCAGAATTCGCTTTCGCGAGTGTATTTGGCGGGCTCAGGTGCCCCAAGCCTCCAAAGCGGACTCTTGTCAAAGAGGATACGAAAGCCCTGAATTAAACTAAAAAGGGGTAGGGCTAACCCCTTGCCCCAGAAAGGAATAAAAATGAATTTTGAATTTAAAAACCAAACGCGACAAGAAAAGGTTTGGAGTTTGCTAGAGCAGATAAAATCCAATGTGTTTTTGGTAAAAGTGATTGAAGAAGCCGATAAGGAACTCGAAAGCCCGGAAAATGTAAATGCTCTTGAAAACTTAGCAATAGCCGTTGGCTCCTTTGCATTGACGATTTTAGCTGAGTTGAAGACAATCGGCGAAGAAAAGGAATTGAACTCTTAGGAAACTCCGAATAGTTGACCATGAGTAAAGTTATGAAAGAAGTTAAAAAACGGATGGCCGTGCATGAAATTATAGCGGCTGAGAGCCTGCTTGCTTTTCTCGCTGAATTTGAGTCGCTTGACTACGATAGCGCTCCAGCCTGGAAAAATGCGGTGCAAAACGCAGTTTCCACCGCAAAGAGGGCCTCAGAACACCTGAGAGCTGCCAGAGAACTGGCGGGCCTCACTTTGCCGACAACATCCGAAGAAATTGAAAAGATGCTTTTAGGAAGCGGATGGGAAAAAGTGAACCATAAAAATACGGTAGAGTTTTATACGCATGTTCATGGGAAAGTTTTTAATACTAAGCTTTTCCACGAAAACCACCAGTTTTATGACTCATCCAGAAACGCTGCCTTGCTTGAGTTTGAGGCTTGGAAAGCGTTTAAAAAAATGTTGGAGGACAGTAAAAATGACTGAGCTTTATCCATGCCTGAAATGCGGAAAGGAACCTGCTCTTGTCCAGACCTTTGGACAATGGACGGTGAACTGCCCTTGTGGCGTGAAGTTGGGGCACAGGTTTTTTAATCGCCAGACGGCCATCGACCATTGGAATCGAAGCGGGCATGAGTGTGCAGCTAAAACCGCCGCCGCCATTAAACGGTCAAGAAAGAAGCACGAGCAATCCATTAAACTATTCGGCGAGAAGATTATAGAACATCGGCTTGAACACCTCAAAAAACTTCCCGAGGACACGTTCCTGACTCTTGAGGAAGCTATTTTACTGACAGGCAGGGAGGCTTGCTTCCTTGCCCGTGGAAGGTATTACGGCGTATTGGTTTATGATGAAAACGGCAAGTATCGCAAGAAAGAGCTTTTAACCGCTGACTATGATAACTTGCCTAAGATTCCAATGCGCAACAGCGTGCTAAAATTTACTCATAAGGAAGGAACGCCCGAGAGAGAGGAAGAAGAGGCGGCTCTCAGGCTGGCTATGTTTGCAGAAGCAGACAGTGTTTTGTTTTCTGCTAAGGAGGCGAGACTTTTCGCTTGCACCAGCCGAGAGATGATAATCAGAGCCGTGAAAGAAGGTAAACTCAAGAAGGTGAACGGGTTATTCCGCAAGGGAGACCTTGTGAAATGGCGGAGGAAGTATCCCCCGCAGCGTGGGGGCGCAGGTACTCATGCGCTGAAAAAATTACGGTTTATGCTGAAGGGAGATAAATGATAATCCTTGGAATTGACCCTTCTCTTTACAGTACCGGCTGGGCTTTGCTGGATTGCAGCCCGGGCGGGTGCCGGGTGATTGAAGCTGGCACCATTAAAATCAAACGGCGTGCCACGCCGAAGGGGCGCGCAAAACGTCATAACGTAGCTGAGCTTGGGATGCTGCATCATGAGCTGACGCATTTGGCCGAGTGGTGTCAATATCCGAAAAAAGTTGACTGTTTCGCTCTGGAGTATCCGATAAATCTGCCTGGGGCTCAGACCGCCGTCCTTTGGATGGTGCAGGGCGTCGCCAGAGGGTGTCTGGGAGGCGCTGGGCTCACGGGCGAGTGTTACGACCCTGCCACGGTAAAAAAGGCCGTGACTGGCAACCGGAGCGCCGAGAAACACGTTGTAGAGCGGTTTGTACAGGCTCAGCTTTCGGAGCCCTACAAGTTTGGGAGTGACGATACGTCTGACGCCGCTGCGATTGCTTTGACGCACTGGCGCAGGCATCAGACCAACCAGCTTTTACTTCCGGCGATGCAGAAGCAGAAAACCAGCAGAAAGCGCAGGCGTGTAAAATGTTGAAACGCATGAGGTTAGCCTTTTCTGCAAAGGTTAGCCGCAGAATAAATGCAGAATAACTTGCAGAATAAGCAACACGCAACTTGCAACCATGGCAAGCAAACAAACAGTTGAACCAGAACGACTTATTCAATTTCAACTTGCTTGTAACTTGCTTGTAACTTGCATCTCCTTGCAACTTGTTACCGTGGAGTGAAATGGAGAATTATTTAAAAAAGTGTTGTAATCTTAGCTAGATTGTGTTAAATTATGAGTGTTGCCGTGGGGAGCGGCGGCCTCTAAAACCTAAAAACAGAAAGGAATAAAGAGAATGAATGATACTAAAACTGATAATATGCCAACCCTCTACAACATAAAGGAAGCTGCGGAGGTGTCTGGCTTTTCGTGGTTTTCAATTCGACGTGCTATTAGTGGCGGCAGGCTGAAAACCATTCAACCGACCGGAAAAAGAATCTATATAAAGAGAGAAGACCTGCTTGAATGGATGAATCATGGGGAGGTAAAAGATGAATGAAACGTGGCTAAAACTAATCCCTTGGAATGGTACATTTGAAGAAGCCATTCAAGAAGCTGCACTTAAGATACTTCAAGCGGCCATAAAAGCAGAAATTTCAGAGGCGGACTCAATTGCAAAGGAATCAGAAATTCTCACGATTAAGGAGGCTTCTGAAATATCGGGGCTTGCAGAGATAACGCTCCGCAAGGCTGGCAGGACTGGCAGACTCAAGATACAGGGTGGCAATGGTGCCCCGCGCCGTATTCTCAGAAAAGACCTTTATGAATTTTTGGGAATGAGCGAAAAACAGGTGGAGGGTAATAATGAATAACAAAACCCAAGCAAACTTCAAGCAAACCTCAAGCAAACCTCAAGCAGATGCTCAAGCAACATTTCAAGCTTGCTTGAACTCTGGTGATGAAAAAGAACGCAGGCCAGCTTTTCTGTTTTATTACAAGGACTGGCTTTCTGACTCAGGAGTGAGCAGATTATCACGAGCTGAGAAGGGGTTTTATATCGACCTTTTATGCTACCTTTTCCAAGAGGAAGGTTATCTGTACACCCCTGAAAAACTGGAGGATGGAGATATACTGGAGATGATGAATGTATCCAAACAAGAGGGAGAAAAGGTTATCAATAAACTATTGAGAGTTAAATGCTTATATAGGAACGAGCAAGGCTATATTTACAATAAAAGGATGGTGAGAGAGATTGAAATTTATAAAGCAAAACAGGAAGCTGGCCGCAAAGGAGGAAGGCAAGCAAGAGCCAACGAAAGGGCAAGCAAAGCTTCAAGCAAAGCTTCAAGCAAAACTCAAGCAAAACTCAAGCAAGCTTCAAGCAAAACCCAAGCAGGCAGTGAAGCAGACGCTCAAGCAAAATCCAACATTGCAGTTGCAGTTGCAGTTGCAGATATTAAGAACTCTCTCTCTACCGCGCGTGCGCGCGAAAAGGGAGAAAATCCAGAAACTGGATTGCCGGATTATCACATCGAACCACCGCCGGGGATGCCCAAAAGCCTTGAGGAGGCAATCACGATGGCTGAGATGGCAGGAGTCCCCGCAAACTTCACCACGGACTTTGCATACCCGAAGCTTCTTGCTTGCGGGTATCGGGATGGGAATAACCCCATACGCAACTTTGGGCAATGGGCAAAGGTGTATCACTCGAACTGGACTAACCTTGAAAGACACAGGAATGCAGAGAAAGCTCAGCGAGCAAAACCGCAGGCGATAAAATCGAGAGGGCACCTCTTTGACGACACGCCAACAAAAGAATTTAAATTTTAACCAAAGGTAAAAATGAATACTACAAAAAGTTTAGAAGAGATTATGGCCAGCGTGGCTCGGCAGATTAAACCGCAGCTTGTGAGTGATGCGGAAAAAGAAACCCTTGAAGCTGGGCAACGCAAAGAAGAGCGAAAAGAATGGGCTACCCGAGAGTACAAAAAACTGGAAGCTCCTTTGCGGCTTCGGCGGCAATCGGACAACCTGCGCCATGACGGTGATTGGGGCAAGGTGCTGATTGGACTTAAACGCACCCTCGGAGCGGGGGGGGTCTTTGTTTTTCGTGGCCCAAGCGGCACGGGCAAGAGTCAAATGGCCCATGAGCTTTGCAAGTTTGCAATTTTAGACAAGGGTATGACAGCCAGATTTACCTCTTTTGCCACAATCCAGCTTTTACTCAAAAGCTCTTTTCGTGACAGGTCGGATACAAGCGAATTTGATATTATTAAGGGTCTTTTAAAGCCAGAACTCCTTGTGATAGATGAGTTTGACTGGTGTCCGCTGGGAGATAAAACCGTGACTGAAAACTACTGGCAGAACATTGCTTACTACATCATAAACGAGCGTTGGGGTGATGCTAAAGACACAATCCTCACGTCAAATAAAACGGCGCAAGAGTTTGATAGAGAAACACTTGCAACAGTGAAAACAAGAATCAGCCAGACTGGTGGGGTTATTACAACCGAGGGATGGACAAACTGGAGGCTGAAATGAGAGACAATCTTTACACAATTGGTTATCAGGGCCGGACGCTGGCCCAGCTCATTCAAACGCTGCAAGAAAACGCCATCACGGTGCTTTGCGACGTGCGCAGGAATGCCATATCCCGCAAGCCCGGGTTTAGTAAAGCCGTGTTACAGAGTGCCTTAGAAGCGGCTGGCATCCGGTATGTTCACCTGCCCGAACTGGGAACTGACTCAAAAGACAGGCCGCCCGCAGGTGATAACAGCTATTTAACCATTGCTTTTTTTACCAAATACATGTTACAATTAAGAGAAGAGCCAAAAAAACAGGAAGCCTTGCAACAGATTAAGGTTTTAATGTATCACAACCGAGTAGCTTTAATGTGTTTTGAGAGAAACATTGAAGAATGCCACCGGAAGATTATTTATCGTGAAATCACAGGAACAGGAAAGAAAGAACAACACTTATGAATAAAATAATAATCTTCCCTCGTGGAAGAGAAGCAATTAAACTACTTATCCCTCTCTCAAAAGCAGTTGCCAACTACAAAGAAATAGTAGAAGGCTATAAATCAATCATAGTTGAAATGACTAAAAGACATAATATCAAACTGAACAAGGAAGATTGGATAAAACCTTTTTTGTCAACAGTGTATGAAAAAGAAAAAGAGACTGAAAAAATACTAACCCCTCAGTCTGACTTAGATGAGTTTTTAGAGGAGATAAAACACTTATGAAAGATGAAATTGAGCGGCTAAAAGCCGAAAATGAGAGACTCAAATCCATAGCTAAAAGCTTTTATAGGATAATTAAAGATTATTTTACTGAGCTAAGCGGTTATGATGTAACTACTGGCCCTTTGAGTGTCATGATTGATTATTTCGACAAGTTTTTTGCCGAAGAAGAGCCAGATAAGCATATACATTTTATCAAAAACGATATTGGACAGAAAGCCTTGAGGCTTTACGAGCAGGGCGAGCGCATCGGGCTCGTGGAAGACTTTGGCGATGGAAATTATAGACTTGTCCCCGCCAACTCAGAGCGGCACTTGCGAGAGTTGATTGAAAAATACAAAGAAGGAGGCCATTTTACGCTGGCTCTGGCAACGCTTGAGGATTGCGGCGGGCAAGACTTTGGCTTTGAGATAATAAAATGAAACCACACCACACCCCAAGACACATGAAATTTGAGCCACAGCATAGCCAAGGCGACGTTTTAAACGCTGGCGAGTATGACCGTAGCCAAGCGACAATCAAAACGTCTCAGAACGCAAATACAGAAGAAGTTTTACCAATGGGAAAGGAAAAACGTTATGATTGACCAATACGACCTGTTCTCGCTGCTTGACGATTACCTCTACAGCTCAGAGGGCTTTTACAAAGCCTGCAATGCTGTACTGGTCAAGTCTCCAAAGCACTCAGCCATTCTGCTCCCCGCGCTAACCGAGAAGCTGACTGAGCTGACTGACCTGCAGTCAAGGTTTGCTACCTTGCCGGACTCCACCATGAAAGCCGAGTACATGCGCAGGCTGACAGAAGCTCAGGAAGAAAATAACGATATAATCGAGAAAGTGAAAAACCATTTAAACCAATGAAGACTAATGAAACTAACCTGCTCAATATCATGAGCTTATACGTAAACTCGACGCCAGAGATACGTGAACACGTAGAGCATGTGCTCACCACTCAAAAGCTTGAGATGTTGCCCGAGATGAAGGTTATCCGGCTGAAAGACGCCGCCAAACTCTATAAAATCGCAATCGGCACCCTTCGTGCAGCCGGATTATCCGGTAAACTCAAGATACACCGCCCGAATGGCGGGCAAGGGATGATGTGGACAACGTTCGAAGCGATGGATGCCTATATTGCCGGACGGGAGGGGCTGTCAATCTGCCCGCCCCACTGTTCGCATTCAAATTGAAGCGTGGCATAGGCCAGAAAACGTTTTAAAGCCGCCGGAGTATCCACACACCACCCAGCCCCATAAAACGTCTTAAATCGAAAGCAGGAAGGTTTAACCCCACCCCTGCTTTTTTTGTTTTCCTCCACTGTTCGCGCGTCCATTAAAAAGACCCCACCCCCCTCTTTTTCAAAAACGTCCACTGTTCGCTTTTTTATGCGGCTTGCGTTTCAAAAAAAACAGAATCGAGAGTCAAAAAAACGTGAAAAAAACCGGAGCGCCGAACGAACGCCATGCTTTAAGAAAATCTAAGAAAACTTAAGAAACCTTAAGAAAATCCAAGAAACCTTAAGAAAGCCTTGTAAACCGCTGAAAGAGAAGCACTTATAAGAAACGCTCCAGAATGCCCCAGGAAGCCCTTGAATTTTTTCTGAAGGTATTTACCCTCCGAAAAAATAAAAACGCCATGGAAGCAAAACTGGAAAGCCGATGTAAAGTGTTGCAACAGAGGGGGTTATGCAGGAAAACCAGCCGTTGGGGGAGCTAAAAAAGAACCAAAAAACAGGCGCAATCTTATAAGTAGTTGAAAGAGAGGCACTTACAAAGGAGCTAAAAAGCAGGAGAAAATGAGCGAAAAAGATAGAGCCAGTGCGGGCTTTTGGAGCAGGCATCCGCCATTGGTAAAACATACCACTGGGAAGAATCTTAACTGCGGGTAGAATCTTAACCACCGGAAGAATCTTAACCGCAGGGTAGAACTGAACAGTAGTAAAGTTTTGCAAGCTGGCCGGAAGCCGTGACCGAAGGAGCGAAGCGAACCACCAAACCCAAACTCAAACCCAAACCCAAACCCCGGAAGCCGGAAGCCTTTGTTCCACGTGGAACATTTTTACCGCCAGCAAGAACCTTACCGCTGGGAAGGAATTAAACCAACG
>Ga0209723_1001005_pt1 | contig 47076 bp, 35 predicted proteins | sample BiotimSIPDNA_2_FD_185750 | JGI IMG/M metagenome (GOLD analysis project Ga0209723, IMG submission 185750) | Anaerobic biogas reactor microbial communites from Washington, USA - Biogas_R2 time_0 SIP DNA (SPAdes) (version 2) | ecosystem: Engineered > Bioreactor > Anaerobic > Unclassified | place... | reverse complement strand
AAGAAGCCGCCCGGCGCAATGGTATTGTCCTGGCTGCGGATCCCGTGGCCCAGGTCGCCGAGGCCTAGCCCTACGGCATGGGTATTTCTAATTGTCGTTAATGTTAATTTCTAATTGTCGCTTGACATTCAGTATCCTCAAACGGATCGGAGTGGGTGAAACTGACCGGAACGCGGTCAATGGGTATATGGACTGGATCTTTCAGTATCCTCAAACGGATCGGAGTGGGTGAAACACACCTGTGAGGGGTGGATCGGCCTGGCCGGTCCGGCTTTCAGTATCCTCAAACGGATCGGAGTGGGTGAAACACGGCTGAGGACGCGCACCGGCAGGGCAGAGCGCACTTTCAGTATCCTCAAACGGATCGGAGTGGGTGAAACGCACAGGGAAATGGGCAGGGGCAGGGGCACGCCTATCTTTCAGTATCCTCAAACGGATCGGAGTGGGTGAAACTCCTGATACTCCTGATCGAGGGCTGTCTCTTCCTTTCTTTCAGTATCCTCAAACGGATCGGAGTGGGTGAAACCTCGGCCAATGGCGCAAGATAAGCCGCCGCCCACAACTTTCAGTATCCTCAAACGGATCGGAGTGGGTGAAACCCGGCGCCGTCGCGGACGTCTCCCTTGACCAGGTCGGCCTTTCAGTATCCTCAAACGGATCGGAGTGGGTGAAACATAGCAGTGGCCCGGATTGTGCCGGGCGATAACGACCTTTCAGTATCCTCAAACGGATCGGAGTGGGTGAAACACACCGACTTCACCCCTACGTGCACGTGAAACCCGCCTTTCAGTATCCTCAAACGGATCGGAGTGGGTGAAACCGACACAGCGTGTGCCGAACGGCTTCTAACACACAACTTTCAGTATCCTCAAACGGATCGGAGTGGGTGAAACGAATGCCGGTGCCCCACGATCCACAAAATCAGCTACTTTCAGTATCCTCAAACGGATCGGAGTGGGTGAAACTGCCGTGGTCGGTAACGACGACGTGGACGACATCGCCTTTCAGTATCCTCAAACGGATCGGAGTGGGTGAAACTCAAGGCGGGCACGGACGACGTGCGTGAAAGTCCGCTTTCAGTATCCTCAAACGGATCGGAGTGGGTGAAACCTTGCCGGGGTTGAACATCGTCCCGGAGAGTGCCGCTTTCAGTATCCTCAAACGGATCGGAGTGGGTGAAACGCGGATGCGGCGAAAGTGAAGTTGCGGGACTTCGACCTTTCAGTATCCTCAAACGGATCGGAGTGGGTGAAACGGCTCGTAAACGCTCAATGCGTTGCGCATTTTGAACTTTCAGTATCCTCAAACGGATCGGAGTGGGTGAAACTGTGGCGCGCCGCTTGCGCTTGCTGTGTGAGCTGGCCTTTCAGTATCCTCAAACGGATCGGAGTGGGTGAAACACCCACGAGCGCGAAGACAACGTCGTCCAGGACAACCTTTCAGTATCCTCAAACGGATCGGAGTGGGTGAAACTCCAATAGGGCTTGCGATCTCCTGCCATCTCTCTCTTTCAGTATCCTCAAACGGATCGGAGTGGGTGAAACACCGTGGCTCGCCCGTCAACTGATACGGCTTGTCCAACTTTCAGTATCCTCAAACGGATCGGAGTGGGTGAAACATCGCCATCAACGTCTACAGGTGGGATGGCGGCGCTTTCAGTATCCTCAAACGGATCGGAGTGGGTGAAACAAGCCGTGCTCAAGACACACACAGCAGTGATGCAGCTTTCAGTATCCTCAAACGGATCGGAGTGGGTGAAACGTATTGGGGTGGATCGAGACGGGCGGGGAGGAGGGCCTTTCAGTATCCTCAAACGGATCGGAGTGGGTGAAACGTGTACGTTTGCGATGCTGTAACAGGGCCGGTATCACCTTTCAGTATCCTCAAACGGATCGGAGTGGGTGAAACCGACCTGGCGCTGGAGATCAAGGCGCAGGATGCAGGCTTTCAGTATCCTCAAACGGATCGGAGTGGGTGAAACAGATATGTTGCAACTGACCGGCGAGTATGTAATCCTCTTTCAGTATCCTCAAACGGATCGGAGTGGGTGAAACGTTGATAGTGTGGCGTCGTATGGCGCGATTCTTAGCTTTCAGTATCCTCAAACGGATCGGAGTGGGTGAAACGTATTCAAGTTCTCGATGGGGAACCTGGCCGCTCACTTTCAGTATCCTCAAACGGATCGGAGTGGGTGAAACATCGGGATGCGTCGCCACCCCGTCCCAACTGGCCCTTTCAGTATCCTCAAACGGATCGGAGTGGGTGAAACTCCATTTCGATCAACGTCCCGTGCTGGTCAACCAGCTTTCAGTATCCTCAAACGGATCGGAGTGGGTGAAACAGGCCCGCGCGCGGCTCATCGCGTGGGCGGTCGTGGCTTTCAGTATCCTCAAACGGATCGGAGTGGGTGAAACGACCTGCTCCAGTACAAATCACACTGCGCGTCGTTCTTTCAGTATCCTCAAACGGATCGGAGTGGGTGAAACCTCTCTATGAATGGGGCATGAGCGAGGCGGACGCCCCTTTCAGTATCCTCAAACGGATCGGAGTGGGTGAAACTGCACCGCCGCCGTAGCTTGTTCGACGGGGATGGTCTTTCAGTATCCTCAAACGGATCGGAGTGGGTGAAACTGTATACGGTGCGGTGATCGCAGGCGGCGGTACAGCTTTCAGTATCCTCAAACGGATCGGAGTGGGTGAAACATTTTATTCTACCACAACTTAACTTAATTGTCAAGTCTTTCAGTATCCTCAAACGGATCGGAGTGGGTGAAACGTGTGGTGCGTGATGCGGGCTTACGCCTCGTTTTTCTTTCAGTATCCTCAAACGGATCGGAGTGGGTGAAACTGCTCGGAGAACTCGATCACGTCCAGGATCGAAGCCAGCTTTCAGTATCCTCAAACGGATCGGAGTGGGTGAAACACAGCAGCGAAGGGGATGGTGACCGATGTCTCCCTAACTTTCAGTATCCTCAAACGGATCGGAGTGGGTGAAACTTTCTGTTGGCCTGGGCGGTCGGGGAGTATTGCCGCTTTCAGTATCCTCAAACGGATCGGAGTGGGTGAAACCACTACTGGTGCTTCGCAGAAGATCACCGCGAAGTATCTTTCAGTATCCTCAAACGGATCGGAGTGGGTGAAACCGATTCACCCGCGATCGGGCAGTGTGGCGGTAACGGCCTTTCAGTATCCTCAAACGGATCGGAGTGGGTGAAACGCCAGCCGGGTGAGCCGCTGCCGGGGACCGTGCACTTTCAGTATCCTCAAACGGATCGGAGTGGGTGAAACGCCGATCCACTGGCGCAGATCGCTCGCGCTGCTGCCGCTTTCAGTATCCTCAAACGGATCGGAGTGGGTGAAACAAGAAAACCAATCCGCTGGAACCGGCGCCGATTGGCTTTCAGTATCCTCAAACGGATCGGAGTGGGTGAAACGCACGGCCCGGTGGGCGGCGAACGCACTATCGCTGCTTTCAGTATCCTCAAACGGATCGGAGTGGGTGAAACATATAAGATCATTGCCGGGAGTGCGTTGGTCGTGACTTTCAGTATCCTCAAACGGATCGGAGTGGGTGAAACGTAGGAAAAACTGGTGATAACTCGTGATTGACAGGCTTTCAGTATCCTCAAACGGATCGGAGTGGGTGAAACCCGATCATTGCGGCGCACGATTCGCAGATCGTCTCACTTTCAGTATCCTCAAACGGATCGGAGTGGGTGAAACCCTGGATCGCCTCATCGAGTTCGTCTAGTGCCTCATCTTTCAGTATCCTCAAACGGATCGGAGTGGGTGAAACTCAAGGTCCTGTCCATCGCCCGCGCTTTCCTCGACTGCTTTCAGTATCCTCAAACGGATCGGAGTGGGTGAAACCGCGGTGTGGGGGAGGGGTTGACAGTGCGTTTTTGTCTTTCAGTATCCTCAAACGGATCGGAGTGGGTGAAACTCGGCTCGGCGGATGCGGTGCTTTTCGCGGGTCTCAACTTTCAGTATCCTCAAACGGATCGGAGTGGGTGAAACACCACAATGGTGTAGTAGGAGGGGCAAGCAATTGACTTTCAGTATCCTCAAACGGATCGGAGTGGGTGAAACCGCTAATCGACACACTAATATTAAAACCACGATTGTCTTTCAGTATCCTCAAACGGATCGGAGTGGGTGAAACAACCATACTTGACATAACAACCGGTGTGAGTGGTGCTTTCAGTATCCTCAAACGGATCGGAGTGGGTGAAACCGCCATAATGTAAATTATGAATGACAAGTTCTCACAACTTTCAGTATCCTCAAACGGATCGGAGTGGGTGAAACATATTAGCTCGAAGGTGACAATCACGCTGTATGTGCTTTCAGTATCCTCAAACGGATCGGAGTGGGTGAAACGTATGGACACGCACCAACGGCGCGGTGCTGTACGTCTTTCAGTATCCTCAAACGGATCGGAGTGGGTGAAACGGAATCGGGTGAGTTCTACATCCGCGCGGAACTGGATCTTTCAGTATCCTCAAACGGATCGGAGTGGGTGAAACACGTTGTGGACGATGTGGTGCAGGAGACGGCGCTAGCTTTCAGTATCCTCAAACGGATCGGAGTGGGTGAAACTTGCACGCGCCCATTCGCGTCGTTGTAGATGCCCGTGCTTTCAGTATCCTCAAACGGATCGGAGTGGGTGAAACAACCACTACCCCACCAGGGGCCGTTGCCCCACGAGCTTTCAGTATCCTCAAACGGATCGGAGTGGGTGAAACCCCACCTTGTTTCCCCACTGTATTGGATTCTGGAGCTTTGTCAAGCTCGTTTTGACCCACAGTGGGAAGATATGTTAAGGTTCCTGGTCGGACATGTCCCATTGCGCAAAAGGCGCCTTCGCAACCTCACTTTTGCGCCAAAACAAGTCAGGTTTGCGACAGTCGCCCGGCAACAAAAAACCTCGCCGCCTCCGGCAAGGTTCACTATAGGCTCATACAACGTCGTTACAAAAGCGCCGGAACTCGCAAATCTCACACTTCGCCCGCTGTGCAGAGGGCAACGGCATCTGCTCAGTCGTGATCACATCCTCAATCACCCTCAACATCCTATGGACCTCTGAACGCAAGTCCATAGAGAGCACTGCCTCCCGCGTTCGACGCGCAGGAATGAAGTAAATGAAGCCACGTTGCGCCGGCAATCCCCATAGCTCCTCCAACAACATCCCGTAGGCCGCCAATTGCACCAGGATGTGCTGCCCGGTACGTCCCGGCGAATCCTTGTACTCGACCGCAATCGCCTCCGTCTTACAGCGGATTGCCAGATCAATCCGCCCTCGTAAGCCCAGCACCTCACTTGTCACATCCAAATTGAAATACCGTTCGCCCTCAGCTAACCCATAGGCACGCAAACTGCGCCGCCGCTCGCGACTCTCCTCGTCATCTTGCGCTCCCCGCCCTTGCTCCATTTTGTAAGTCACTGGCCTGATAGCGGGCAAACAATAACGATAATAAACGATACGCGGACAGTAGGCATATTGCTTCAAATCACTCACCACTAACATCAGTATCCCCCACCTGCTCATCGTTCTTCGACAATTGAATCACTTCGATTCGCGCCCGCCAATCCTTCTCACAGCATGGAAAGAGCTGGATCTTCCCCGCTTGCTTGCCCAACCGCTTGCGCATCTTGGCGACCATTTCCTCTTGATGCACGCGCCGCAAATCGCCGCTGAACGCACTGTACTGAATACGCTCCAAACCATAATCGGCACAAATATCGGCAATCTTCGTGCGAATGCGATTGCTCGGAATGTCGTACACCACCACAACCTGCATCCTACTACCAACCGGAGCTAAAAGGCTTATATGCCGCCCGCTCCCCTCGCAAGAAACTGGCGACATGCCGCGCCTGCGATTGTAGAATCCAGCGCAGCTTTTGCCGCTTGCCCTCGTAACGCTCGCTGCTTTCCTCAATCCGTTCCAGAACACGTGTTGCCAGCGTGCGGCGCGTCTCCATCTCCAAACGCCCCTCCACATCCTGCTGCAACGCTACTCCCTGTCCAAGCATCCCCAAAAGCGCGCGGTCCACCACCGGCGCGCGGAATTCCTCGATCAAATCCAGCACCAAACTTGGTTTACCCGGTCGATCGACGTGGATAAAACCTGCATACGGATCAAGCCCGGCCAACAAAATCGCCCGCTCCACCTGTCCGTAGAGCACCGCGTACCCATAATTGAGCGCCGCATTGAACACATCAGCCGCCCCACGTCCCTCTCGACCTGGCCATCCTAGCACTGGTGGCACCAGCTCCCGCACACCCTCCCAATAAGCCTGCGCCGCGCGGCCTTCAATCGAAAGCAAGGCTGCGCGGCGCGTTTCATCGTTCAAATCCCGGTTGATAGACACCCAGGCGCGTACTTCTACTTGATGCGCCTCCACTTTACTCGCTGCAGCTTGCAAAGCATCGTAACGCAGCGGGTCTTTTTCGCGGCGATTCTTCGCCACATATTTGAGCAGACGGGCTTGATTTTGGATCTTTCCGGCCGCAAAGCTGGCCGCCAACGCCGCCCCACGCGCATCGTGATAAGCTGCATACTGCGCCCGGCGCGTCTGCACCGTTCCACCCAACCCCGCCGCATACAATGCCGCGTAAGGCTCCCCCCGTGAAGAAACACAATGTACCGGCACACCGTGTTCAGCACACAACGCCAACGCATCGGCGGAGATCGAAATCCCTTTGCCAATCACCAGAACATTATCCAGCGTCAACAACGGGGCCTCGACCAACAATTCCCCCTTGCACTTCACTTGCAACCGCTCACTATGTTTCCCCACATAAGCGCCGAACTGGTCAACAATCAAAGTCATTGTTTCCATTCACCCCACCTCATACCAACCATTCCCCTTCACCGCATCCTTCCCCACATGGACAAACTGCCCCCACAACAACCACGGCAAGAATCGCATCCACTCCTCTGCCTGTACCTTTACCTGTCCCACCAGCCCACCCATTGGCGATTCAGCATGCCGTCGTGTCGAATAACTGCGTACCTCCTCCCACTGCAAACGTTCCTCCACCACCCGCACCGCCTCCGCCTCCGCCAGTAACCCCGAAAAATCCACCTCCAGCGGCGTATCACAGAACGTTTCGCTCAAACTCTCCAACCGCTCCAACAACCGCTGCAAAAATGGGCGAAAACGAAACGTTTCTGGCTTTAACAACCGCCCTTGCTCTACCAGACGCGTCGGCGTAAAAAACTCAATCCGCACTTCGCCATTTGCCATTTGCCATTTGTCATCTGCCCTGCGCACAACCTGCGCGTGCGTCACCGGCACATCAGGTACATGTACCTGGCGACTGCCCTCGCGCAGCACCGGCTGGCGCTCGCCCGTGAGAGGATTCTCCGCCCACACCTCACGCACCGCCAACCGTCCCTGCCGCCATCGCCCATCATATTGCTCGCACCTGCGCCCCAGGCCACCCTCCTCGAACTCTTGCAACGCCAACACCACATAGGGAAACAACTGCATCGCCTGCGCGTACAACGTCAACCCAAACCCCAACACCTCGCCCGGTTCATACCGGAACACCCCCGATCCATCCTCCCGTTCCCAGAAATGTCCGGCGAACGTTGCGCCCTGCACCGGCGGCTGTACTGTAAACGGCCGGGGACGATCCTGCCCCCGCGCGTGTTGCGGATCGAGCGTACTGACCAACATCGCCACCGCACATGTCTGCGCCAGCGCGCACGCCTCACACACTGCCTCTGAATCACGCGAAAACGCACAGAACCTGCGTCGCAGCGCGTGAAACAACGCCCCGCGAATCGCCGAGCCTTGATGCTCGTTGAGCTCTACGATGTCCTGCGCCTCCATCACAAAGCGCAAGCGGTGCGCCGTAAAATGCTCCATCGTATCCTCCCCATCGGATCGAAGTAAGATGTGGGTGCGGCGGATGAGGCCGCGCCCTTTGGAACTTATACCCGTTCGTATAGCGTGAACGACTTACTGGAACGCGCTACCCGATAGGGCAACACCACATTGCGCGTGATGCGTTCCTTTCCCAACGTTACCCTCTCCCCGCTGTAAATATTCGCCTTGGCAAAGGTTAACGTTGAAGCACAATCATCCAGTACTTGCAGTGTTCCCCCTAATGTGAATGTTTCTGGCGTCGCAGTCAACTCCACGAACTCTTTGGGCAAGGTCGTGTATTGTCCCCATAGCTTGATCAACTGCATAAAACCGCCGCGTTTGCCCAAATAATTCAAATTGAGCAGTAACCCTTCGAGCCAATCCTGTGGCAATTGACGACCGCCCTGGATTGCACGTCTATCGGCAGCCGAAGGTGACATCCATTGCTGCTGTATGGTATCAGGTACCAAGAATTCAGAGCCAAGCGCCACTTTCCACGGGCCGAGTAATTGCGCATATTCTCTGTAGCCGATAGTTTTCTGGAAGGGTCCAGCCTCCGGGTCGCCGACCTTCGCCGGACTACGGCGTGGTTTCAATACTTTCTGAAACAGGTTGGTGACCACCACGCGTTCCGTTGGATATAGCGCCACTCGCAGGTCGCGGATGGCGGGCCACCAGGCTTCAGCTCGCGTTACACCAACCGTGCAGCACGCCGCATCCAAAAGCGCCATTTTGAGTGCGTAAGGTGTGGGGACTAGGAGCGTCTTGCCGCCAGAAGCCGTCGCCGCACTCAACTTGAGTGAGAACAGCGTTACAGCCTCATATTCTGCGATGATCCACATCGCGCACCTCCTAATCTTCACCAAACGTCAGCGTAAAAGGCGAGGCCTCCTGAATGAGCTTGACCATCAACTCGGCAAACTCACCCATCGAGCCGAAAGCCTGCATCTCTACTGCGCCCGGCCGTAGTTGATTGATAGCATCTGCAATGCGCGCAACGTCAGCGTCGAAGTCCCGTTTGAGCGGCGAGAGATATGGCGCCGGGACTACATCACGACTCACAGTGACGATGCCACCGAAGTCCACGATATGCGGATTCTGCGTGCTGCGCATCGCCCCTGCCGGCTCCACAAAGGTGTAGAGCACGCTTTCCAATAGTGCCTTCAACCGTGCTGTGCGACTTTCCATATCAATGGCGTACCGCTGCGCTAGATCGTTGAACCCGATGCGCGCCGTTTCCAGGTTTAGCACAATCGCGTACATACCCGACGATGCCGGGCGATGGAAAATGGCTTGTCCAATGTTGGCCGCGCGTCCTTCGTCACCTTCCGCTTTGGACCGCGCCCCTGAGCTGCGGTCGGAGACATATTTCACGTGGAAGTACGTATCCGTCTCCACATATTCGGGTATGCCCACTACCCAGCCAAACTCCACCACACTTTTGCGGGGCAAAGATAGCCCCCCAGCCGTGACCAAAATCCCTTCCATATCTGTGACCGCGCATTGTTGCAGGATCACATCCAATTTGTCCGGATCACTGGTCGCGTCGGCCAATGCCTTTGCCAAGTCACCGTCGGCGTCAATATCAAAGTTCACGCGATTCGCGTTGAACTGCCGTGCGCCCTCCGATAATGGCAATCTTGCCGCCACAGCCAGACGATGCAGATGCTCCGCCTGAATATGCTTGAACATATCGCCAGAAATCGCGTTGACATTGTGCAACTGCCCATCCGCGCCGATGATATTCACCATCCGCGTCTGAATCTGATTACCCTCGCCGCCCTCGTTATTGAGTGAGTGCATATCCAGAATCGCTTGCGCCGAAATTGCTACCGAGTAAATCCCCTTACTGTGCGTCATTATCAAATCTCCTTTCTCTGCCTTAATCCTCTGATTCCTCATCCTGGCCGTCGCCGGCATCATCGTCCATCGACAACTCTTCCGTTGGCACCTCATCTTCTTCCTTGGACTCATAAGGTTCACGCGCATAGCCATAAGCCACCAGCATCTGACAGACTACCTTAGAGCCAAACTGATCCACCAGCGCGGTCAGTGCCTCGATATCCGCCGTGGTCACATTCTTGCGGAACGGGTTGCGCCCTTTCTCGCGCAGTTGTGCGTTTTCGGCGTTGTAAAGGTGGATGAACTCAGCGATTTCTGCCAAAAAATCCACCGGATACGCGGCTTTGCGCGCCAACTGCTGTCCTAAGCCATAGCGGATATCTACCACCGGCTTGTTTCCTTTCCCTTTACGGCTTTGCGGTACGACCGTGCTGTGCCGGATGGCATAAGCAACGGCCCTAAAACCCTCGTTTTGCACAATCTCACTGAAAACCGGTTTGTCGCTGTTCATAAAAAGCACCTCCAATGTTGTGGTCGTGAAAGGGCGCACATACTTGCGCCGATCATATTGCTGCATCACAAAACCGCTGTACGCGGTTGTAAACGCAAAGAACGGGGTGAAGTCGTCACCTGAAAGGAAATCGCGGAAATGCGACAACAACGTAAACTGTTCGCCGCGCGTTTCATCCAGATTGCGAATAATGGCTAAATGTTCGCCCAGCGCTTCTTGAAACTCCACCAGTGCTTCTGAATCACGTGGGTTGACCCAACGCGGCAGGTTGAGTGTAGCGATATTCAACACGGCTGGGGATTGCCCCAGGCTCTTGTAAAACGCCATCTGCATCCCACTCACCAGATCGCTGGGACGATGGCCGAACAAATCGGCTTCTCGCGCTTCCTCGTAATGCTTGAGAAACGCATCCGTATAGCGCAATGTAGCCAAAATGTCCAACTTGATCGCCGTGGCGCTACCTACCATCGCTGGACGGAAATGCTTGAGCACAGCCTGATGCGCACCCCAATTCAGATGAAGGGGACATAAAACATAAGTCTTACGATCTTTGGCATTGCGCGGGTCGCTCGGATTGGCAACGATACGAGTGAACCCACCATGGAACAACCCTACTACTTTTAGCCATTCTAGCAGCCAAAATCCCTTAAGGTTACCTGGTGCACGCCATTCGGCCTTAGGATAATTCGTCCCCTTGCCCTGCGCTGGATTGAACAATTGGCTGGCAGTAGCGGCTTTGGGCTTCTCCAAGTCATGCGCCTTGCATACTTTACGCCAAGTCACCTCCGCGCCGACTTCATCATTAGGCGTCATCGCTGTCAACCGCAGAAGCACCTTGAGTAACTCTGGAAAAACCGTGCGTCCTTGCCACCAGGCAGCCATCAAGCTGTTGTAGGCTTGCAGGGCGGCGGGATTGATTGCCCGGAACACATCCCAATCAGCGCGTGGCGTATCTGCTCCTTGCAACTCGCCGCGCACAGCGCGCTTTTTGTCTTCTGTACTCAAGCCACGGAGCCAGTCGAAATACGCTTGGTTGCGTTGCTTCTCAGCCTCATAATCCACCACGGTGTCGCCGTCGCGTCCTTCCAGGTCAGCAAGCGTCAAGGTGCTGCCTTTCACCACCTTCTGTTCGGATCTCCGATCCCAGGTGACGAGAAACGGCGCACCGACAAAAAAACCTCGTTCCTCCACCCATTTGGGGTGCAACGGTGGATCACAAACAACGGCAAAGGCAAAGCCGCGATCTTCCAGGCGTATGTCGGCTCGCTTGGGTTCCCCTGGCGGGTTAGCAAGTGCATTGAGCACAAACGCTAAGCCAAACGCAGCCAGATTATCAGCCAACGTATTACTTGATTTGTCTACAAAGTATTCTGCTTGAAACACATCCTGACCTCCTCAATTCAACCTGTCCCTATCCCCGCGCTCCGCGCGCCGTTCCTTCCTGGTCTGCCCGCCGCAACGCCCGCGCCAGCAACAGATAGGCCAACCAAGCCCATAAATCATCCGGGGCCGCCACAGACACTTGCTCGCCGCGCCCCTTCATTTTCACCCGCGTCAGATTGAGACCTCGTTGTAGGTCTTCAGGGACATAGCGCGCCGCTTTTGCCAGATGCCACCCGGCGTGCGTTTCCAACTCGTACTTCTGGCTTTCATCGACAAAGGGGGTGTGGTGACGCGCAATCGCCGCCAGAGCGGCCCGCACCAGCTTTTCATTGCCCGCCAACGCCTCGACCAGCACTGGCCCCACCGCCAGCGCACTTTCTGCCGCGTGATTGGGCCTGGGATAACGCCTGCTAACAGTCTTCAATGCAGCTTTATGCTTCGTGTTACCCGGTTCGGAATCGGTGTGCGCTGCCGCAAAATCCGCTCCCACCGGATTGCCAATCTGCTTCTGGTAGGCACGCGCCCACGCTTGCCAGCCTGTGCTTAATTTGCCGACATCGTGAAAAAGGCAAACCAACCATGCTGCCTGTATCACGCTGCCGTTGAGCCAGCCGGCAGCGCGTTCCAATGCCGGCGCCGCATAGCGCATCTCTGACAAGGCGATCTCGGCAAACGCTCCCAAGACCTGTTGCACGTGTTCGACGTAGGATTCCAGGCGGTAGCGTGTCCCTTCCCAGGTGGCTTTGTCCGCATCTGGTGGCATCGTCGAATGAAATGTCCCTACGCTCCGATCGGCCACAAAACCTTCGTCCGGCAAATAACCGGCCAGCGCTGGATGCACGGCTAACACTCGTGCACCGGTGACTTGTTGCATTGTCTTTAGCAGTTGCCAACGATAAAGACTGCTCCCCTCCTCACCACTGCCCGAGCTTCCAGATAGGATTTCCTCGAGGTACAGCACACGCCAAGGGAACTCCCCTTCACGCTCCAACCACCCCTTCACCATCCCATACAGCGTCATCCGTTGGATGTTGAACCCGATTGCACCATAAGGGTTGCGTAGCAGTGTTTCTGGCATCTCGTGGAGCAGCACCAGTCGGGTGTCGGCGTCACGCACCAACAAGCGGGTATCTGGCGCATTACCGCGCAGCACGTTTTGAATTGCTGCGGCGCGAGCCGGTTCACCCTCTTGGATACCTTCCAGCACGGCGCGGTCGCGCTGCATCGCCACAGCATTGACCAACGCCTGTTCCCCCGCGAAGTCGAGTGCTTCGCCCGCGTGTACAGTAAGCCATGCCCATGCCGCTTTCATTTCCTTGACCCAAGCCGGATCATCGCCCGGTTCGCCTGCCTCTTTGCCGTAGGGCGCGTAACTCTCGACCGGATAGACGTACACCTCGCCTTGCTCGCCAGGGAAACGAGCGCAGCGCCCGGCGCGTTGGATCAGCGCACTGGCCGGTGCCAACTCCGTGTGCAACACTTCGCACGTGATATCCACCCCTACCTCGATAGCTTGCGTTGCTACCGTAATCCAACTACCTGCCAAATGTGCCTCTTTGCCGAAATGGGCGCGCAGTTCATGTTCAATCCGCTGCCGATCTTCTCGCAAAAACCGGCTATGCAACAACACAACTTCTATTTTCTTCTCCTTATTCTTGATGATCTTCTGCAACTCGTGATAGAGCGTCTGCGCCCGCTGGACGGTATTGCACAGCGCCAGTGAGCGCGTCCGATGCATCGCCAGCACTGCGTCAGCGTTCAAACCCGTATCGGCAGTCCGCCAGATACGTTGCCGCGGAGAGGACGCGCCGCCACGCATCTCGATGGCGCGCGCTTCTTCTGGCGGCAGCACTAACGTCTCTGCGCCTAATTGATGCGCCAACGCTGACAACATATCTCGACTGAACGTAGCCGTCATCACCAGAACCGGCGCAAGATGGCGCAATTGCTTGAGCGTATACAGCGTCGAGGGCAATGTGGAATCCGGATCGAGCAAGTGAAACTCATCACAGACGATATACGCTCCGGTTAACGCGCCTGCGTTGAGATTAGCGAGACGGTGCGGTAGACTGTAAGGTATCGTCATATAGCTGCTAAGGAATTGATCAACTGTGCAAAAAACCAGATCGCCCTCAAAGCGGCGGTCTTCCGGTCTCTCGCCGGTTTGGATGCGCACCTGAATTTTTCGTCCAAATTTACGTTGGTAGGCAGTGGCATATTCGCGGTATTCATACTCGAACTGATTCGCCAATACACGCATTGGAACAATGTAGATACACTTGCGTGGAGAAGTTTCAGGAGCGTGATCAAAGAAACCTTCGATAAACGGCGAAAGCGCAGCTCGCGTCTTCCCTGCGCCGGTAGGTGCTTGCAACACAACCGACTTTCCGGATTGAATCAATGTCTTGACTTGTTCCTGGTAAGGATACAATGCCATCATTACCCTCCAAAGAAATCGTCCAGTGTAGAGGACCTATCTCCCGGTTGTGATGACACAAACCATCCATATCGCTCTGCTAACGCTTTTGCCTCGCCCATCAATGTTTCCCGTAACGTTTGGGGCGCTAGGACCTCACACTCGCTGCCCCATCCCTTGATCCACGGTAACATATCCGTCGTATCCGCCACTTGCGCCGACCAGAGCAGCCAACCGGAATGTTCGGTATCCTCTTGTTTACATTCCGAAGGGTGCCAACGCGTTTCCAAAACGCGTCTACGCACAGTTGGACTGAAGCGCAACGTGACCGTGATTAGTTCTTCCCCGTAGAAAATCGACCAGGCATTACGCAACACATCCAGGCCAGGAAACTCGGCAGGGATATCGTATTCCTGCCGGGTCAACTGTACAGCACGGATTCGTTCCAATCTGTAGGTGCGCCGCGCGTTGACGCAACTACTATACCCAATGGCATACGTTGTAAATCCGATTGCCGAGGGTTCCAACAAATAGGGGGAGAAATCAGTCTCAAAGGGTCTGCCGTGAGCTGGTTCGTAAGTGAGATGCAGCACGCGACGGTAGATGTAACTTTGCATCATTGCTCGGAAGACGCGACTGTAAGTACCGTCATCGGGACGCTGGCGCAATTCTTGCGCTGCCTGGTGTATTTCGCGCCCCACGCCTGCTTCGGTCGTCAATGCCGCTGCCAACTTTAGCAGTGCGGTTTCTGCGGGTTCATTGCGCTTGTCGTGTTGTTTCACGAAAATCCGTGTTGCCAGGTACAGCGTCATCGCCTCTTCAGGGGAAAGGTTGAAACGCCGTAACTCGGCTCTGTCATAAGGCAGAGCCATCCACAACAACCCGTCCTTATAGACTTTGCCTTCCATTTCCAGGTCACGCAGGTAGTTGTTAAGTGTCCGACGCTCAAAACCGGCTTCTTCGGCCAGTTCAGCCTCTGTTAAACCCATTGGGTTGCGTCGCAGACACAGAAAAACACGCTCTTTGCGCCCTTCACGGGTGAATTCATCAACTTTGGGCATTACGACCTCCCTCTGTTTTTACTCTTAGTATATCAACCCGTTGGAAAATAATGTTCCAGGCCTGCAGCAATCATTATAGCATCGGTAGAAAATAAAGAACACTCTCACATTTTTAGATATAATCGAAGAATGAAAGCAACACAGAATCATATGACCGATCCTGAGCCAACATCCCATACCCACACAGCTACCATTGCTGATCTCACCCGCGACCCCACCCGTCGCCTCGTCACCCTCACCCTCACTGCCGATCCCGCTCGCGCTGGATCACAATTCAGCACCGCCACCCTCACCTACCGCCAAGCCGCCCAACTCGGCTTCTGGCTCAAACCCGGCCAGCACATCGAACTCGCTTAACGCCCTGGCACCGCCACAGCAAAGGATCGCCCATCGACGACGCTTTCCGACTACATTGAGTTATGTTGTCGCTTCGCTCCAACATAACAAATGTAGTCGTAAGTTGGCGGCTTAACCGCCGCCAACCCGCTTCTCGCTTCGACCCACCCACGGCCTGCGCCAATCCGCGCCGGTTGACCGGCGCGGGCGCTCACGGCCTTCTCACTCCATCAGGTCGGCGCTCCGAGGGCAGACCCCCTTCGCGGTGGCGTGCCGCCACACTGCCTTCGACATGGCGCAGCGCCAACGCGCTGCTCCTGGCTGACGCTGAACTCCCCTCAGCCCATCGGGCTTCCTCCCACTTGCCACCTTCCCCCTTTTCCCCTATAATGAGGATGTACCATAAAAAGCGCCCCGCGACTCTGAACAGTCCGGGGCATTGACCACCGGCGATAGCGCGCCGTGGTGGGCCTAAGTATAGCACACTCCCGCCCCCGCGCGTCAAACGCCGACGCCGGGGGCGTAGTATTTGGCGAGATACACCGGCATTGGATTCTGCTTTGACGTCTCGGCAAAAATCGCTCTAGAGGCGTCTTATACCGAATAAATTCCGTATAAGATGTCGGAGCGGGTACTTTTGCCGAAATGAACGGCGGCGGCTTAGGCGGAAAACTTTCCGCATAATTACATTGTTAGCCCGCTATAAGCGACGTAAATTTGGAGGAAACTTGTGATAACAGATGAAATGCAAAGCATATGGCAACAAGCCGCTCAAATTGCCTATGACGCAAATGCAACTGTGAAAGATTTGCAAGATGCGGCCTCGTGGTTGATTATGCTAATAGAAAAGGCAGATGAGCCGTTCCCAGAAGTGCATTACCTATTAGCACACGTTGCATCGCGTTTGAACGATGATGATTTTGCTGAAAAACACGCTGATATTGCTCTGCGATACTCCCCAAATGATTTTGATTCACAATCTATAAAAGTTGAACTTGCAGCGAAAAAATTAAACCTCACGGATATGTTCGATGTTGTCAAAGTAGCAAATTCATCATCAAGTGACACTGTTGCGGCTCTTACTCTACTACTGGGTGGGACATTAGGACAAAAAAACGCTTCAAATTCTCAAGACGTTTTTACCTCAGAAGTAGAGAAACTCTTGAGTGTATTCAGGAATTTGGCGATAACTCCAGGCTACTCTTGTGAGGATTACGCTTACCAAGCATCTACAATAGCAATACTCGCAGACGATATCAGTTCAGATACTAGGGCTAGTTTTACGTTCAGCCAATTACTTACTAAGATGTATCAAACAATTGGGAGCGTTAATCCCCAAGAATTACCTTGTCAGGATTCAAACAGCCTTAATGAAGCATATAAAATATACCTTTCTGCTCAGGGAAGGCTAAAAAGGAAACTGGAAGACCAAGCCGAAAAACAAATAAGGCTAAACAGGAAACTGGAAAACCGAGCCGAAAAACAAAAATCGAGTGATAAATGCTTTGTCGCCACAGCAGTATATTCGCCCAAAGAAATGGCAAAAGTTGATGTGTTGCGAAAATATCGAGATGAAGTTTTAGTACAATCAATAATGGGAAGAGCGTTTGTGTCTTTCTATTACGCAGTTTCTCCAAGTATTGCACGGGTAATAGTCAAATCACAGGTGCTAAAATCTACGATTCGCGCTTTGTTCCTTGACCCGATAGTTAAGTCTGTCTCAGTTTCCCAACAAAATAAGGAGGGAAAGTAATGGCTAATCGTTTAATTCTGCGTGAGCGCAGAGGGTATCCGTGGGGTAAACTCACCGCTACTATTTTTTGGGTAGGCGGTGGACAAAGCAGTGTATGGGTTGATGATTCCGGTGTTGGCGAATTTCATCTGAGTTCAGGCGTGATTGATTACATCAAAGTGGCCGGGGAGACCCTATATCCATCGCCAGCAAAAGTAAACGGCGATACGCAGGTTATGGCAAAATCGAGTAATAACCATTAACAATTTGTGGTAATCAAAGCGGGCTAACATCGGTTCAAGCGGACGCGGCTATCGCCGCAGCAATCGGCGGGGAAACGCGCACAATTGCACTTGCTATTGAAGGCACTACGCCGCACCCGCCGCGCCGCTTAACCAGGCCGTTGGTGCGCCAAGCTAACTTGGTGCTTCTGGTAAAGTGCAAGTCTTAACGGGGCAAGGGCTAACCACCCACCCCTACCGAGTGTTGCAGCGTTGAAGGAGGCGGCTAAGGCCGGTTGAGGAGTTACCGTAATGAAGAAAACCTCGGCGTAAAGGAAGGGATTCCAGCGACCTATACGCGCCTGGCAAGCAGGGACACAAATTTCTGGAATCAGCCCGCCGAACGACAACGGTGAGGCGTACACAGGGAAACACGCAGCCCGCAGGGAAGACCGCACTTCCCCAAACTTGATATAGCCTCGTTACGGGTTAGGAGGCAGCGATGCCTCAGATGCGGATGGCGACGTTGTCAACGAAACGGAAGCCAACACAGACGGCGCGCGCGGATGAAGACATCGTGGATGAGGACATCCGTAAGGTGAGTGCCGCGAGGGTCCGCCGGGGTCCACTAAGAGTGTGGGACGTGTGTAGAGAAGCAGCAGGGACTTGGGAGGCCCTGACCGCTCCTGAACCAGTACATAGGTGTTGGCCTCTACTGGTAGACAGGTAGGCCGAACCGAAACCCCAAGTAGGAGAGCCGAAGGCGGGCAGGGAGTCGGATCAGTCCATAGTACTCTGAGACGGTAGGGCCGCTCACAGGGCAGACAACTGCCAAGGGGAAGGGACTGACAGGCACACGTAGCCCACAGAGGCAAACCTTGCCCAGACTGCTGATCTGGACAAGCAAGGTCAACTGATTTGTGGGGGACAGCGTATTGCGGCGTGAGTCGCATTGCGGAAGCGAGTGTGTCTGAAGAGCCCGGTGCGGGAAAACCGCACGCCGGGATCTGGGCGGGGGAGGGGTGGGTAACTGCCCCTCCTACCGCGACGGCGTTTCCTGGGCCTAGCCGAATATTTTAGCTCAGTAAAAAATACCTATATCCTTAGGAGGACGGTTGTGAAAAAAATATTTATAGTGCTTTCTGTACTTGTACTTGCTATCTCTTTAGCAGGATGCGGTGGTAAAGAAGACGATGGAAAAATCAATTTACCAATTTCTTCAAATGACCTGAAGGATGCAAACTATCAGGATGTCGTAGCTAAATTCGAAAATGCTGGCTTCACCAATGTCAAAACAGAAGTAATAGACGATTTAGTTTTTGGTTGGCTGACAAAAGATGGGGAAGTTGAAGATGTATCAGTCGATGGGTATACATCATTCTCTACAGACAGCCGATATCCAGCAGATATTGAGATAATAATTTCATACCATACATTCCCGGCAGATGAAGATGATGAAGCTGTTGAATCATCAACGCCTGAATCTACAGTAGAAGCTGAACCTACTGAAAAAGCTCAATCCACTGAAAAAGAAGATGATGAAGCTGTTGAATCATCAACGCCTGAATCTACAGTAGAAGCTGAACCTACTGAAAAAGCTCAATCCACTGAAAAAACTGAAACTTATGCTGAGGAAGAAATCATTACTGTAGACAATAATGAGGAATTTGCTGCGGTTCTGAACACTAAAGATCCTGGCGATCAAATAATCAAAGAATTTGCTGTGAAGTATGCAGGCCGGACTATTGAATTTGACGGCAACATTGCGAATATGAGTAATCATGGAGATTACACCACAAGATATGACTTCTTAATTTCACCGTGGGATTATAGTGAAACATCGATATCTGGGCCTAATTTCAAATTTGAAGATTGCAGTGTTTTTGATTTAAATCTGATTGGTGACAATGTTCCGGATTCTATTGGAATGGGAGATAACCTACACTTTGTTGCAAAAATAATAAATTATGACGAAACTTCGCAATTATTCTACATCGATCCAATTTCTGCTGAAGTAAGATAGCGGCAAACAAATTAATAGGGATTGGTCGAGATTGTGACATTGTTGAGATTGAATGAATATCTGAAGGAAAAGTAAATTCAATATCGCTTCAGCCATAACCGTTTACGGGAAGGTCTGAAAACCAGGTGTTTTTCCCGCAGCAAATTAGCTTACAGAAATTAGGAGGTGCTAATCTTGTTGGCAAGAGTTTGAGAACCGGATATTTTTCAACAGCGAACGAGTGTTCCAGCATAAGTAACCGAAATTCCCCGCAAAATAGGTTTACTTTGTGAATGCTGGCAGGTGATAATTACGTTTGCTCGTTTGGTATGTTATCAAAGACAAAAACCAAGAGCAAAAGCCGCCCAACCTCTGGTTGGAGGTGGACTTGGCTGGATTCTGCCGGTTAAGTTGAACTTACGACGCCCAAAGCTGGTTCTGATCCCAAAAATGATCTCGTCCCGCCGCCAAGCCACTCAACCGGGGCGTTACCCATAACTCCCCCCACTCCCCCGGCCCCCCATAGACCGGGGGAGTTCCCTTTTTCCCCCCCCTTGACCTCCTAGAACATCCGTGCTACAATGAAAGCAAACGAAACCGAACATAACCGAACGAAAGCGCACACAATGACGTGGTACAAACTCGCCTTCTCACTCGCGCGTATGCTCGCAGTAAAGGCCACCAATGACGCAACGATGCACCGCGATGACCCGCGCCGGGACCCCGTGCAAAGCCTGGGCAATCCTCGATACCGACCCGCCCCGCTGCGCGGCCCACGGCGGAGCCTCCGCCCCGCCAGGCGCGCCGGTCGGTAATAAGAACGCGCTGAAACACGGCTTCTACAGCGCCACCTCTGGACTAACCGCCGAAATCCCGGATATAGACGCGGTCCTGGCGGACCTCTACGCCCGCCAGTTGGCGATTTCGGAATATCTGATCAACGCCCGCGACGAGGAAACCACCGTCGACAAACTGGTCCCTGTTTTCGTGCTGCACGGACAGAACGCCTCGCGCCTCGGGCGCCTCCTGCGCGATAAACGCGCCTTGTCCGGCGAAGCCGCAGACGGCATCGCCGGCGCAATTGCCCAAGCCCTTGACGAGCTATCTACCGAGTTTGGAGTCAAGCTGTGAACGGCGAAGACGCCCTCCGGCAGACGTTGCGGAAGATGCGCCGCAGAACCCCGGCCCCCGTGGGATTGCCCGGCGACCTATGTTGTCGACTGGAAACCGGCCTCGTTCTCTGTATGCCCCGCGACTACGCGCCTTTGTTTGTCGATAGCCGGCTCGCCACGTGGAGAAATGCCATCCCCGACGACGCCGGCCCGACCATCGACCAGGTACGCGCCCTCATCGACGCCCTGTACGCACGCGCCAACGCCCAGGGAGAAAACGCGCTGTGGCTGTTCCTCACCGTGCTCAGCGAACGCACCAGCCCCAGCGACGCTTGTTACCGCCATCTCTGCCTACTCGCCGCCGACCTCCACCGCACGCTCGCAGGTCGCCCGAAATGAAAAATGCTATCACGCGCTATCAAGCACTGGCTCACCGACATCGGCAACTTCTCGCGCGTTGTCCCCACGCCCGTGGGGGTGAACCTTAGCAGTGCAAGAAGTAGGGAGTAGGGAGTAGGGAGTAGGGAGTAGGGAGTAGTTGTCCCAACGCTCGTGGGGGTGAACTGCCGAACTCGCCGGGTAACGTTCAGATGTCCCTACGGGACGGAGGGAGAGGTCACCCTTGCCCCCGGCGCTCAAGCGCCGGGCAACGTTCAGATGTCCTGTAGGGACGTCTGAGTGTCGGCAGGCCATTGATGACCTGCCATGTCGTTCGAGCTATTGCATTACTAAAGCCACGATGAGCGCGAGCAACCCCAACACCAGCACGCCGCCCACGCTCAGCAGCAGCTTGGCGATCTTGGGGAATCCAAGCGAGACTTTGAAGTCCATCGGTGTGTATGTGAAAAGCGAGTCGTCGGCTTCGCCGGTGTCGAAGAAGCTGACCAGCAGGCGCTCGATGGCCGGGGGATTGAGCGAGAAGACGTCGTTGACGTGACCGAACTCGCGCAGGATGATTTGGCGCCCGTTTTTCAAAAAGGGCAGCAATTCCCGGGTCGCAAACTCGGCGGGGGTGGAGAAATCCACAAGGTGATGATGCGGACTTTCCCTGGGTCGATGGGGAAGAGCAGCCAGCGCTTTGGTATGTGGCGGCGCACCTGACGCAGTGTCTCCGCCAGGTCGGCGGTCTGCTGCGCCCGGCGCGGGTCTTGCGCCCACAGACCGGCGTAGTCGTGCAGTTGCGCGTCGATGGTGGAGGGTTCCCAGACAAAATGCCCCGGCGGGTTGACGCTGATCATCGCCGAACGCTGCAGGCTCTCCGGGTAGCGGGCGGCGTAGATCTGCGCGATGCGCGTCCCGTAGCTCATGCTGAACAGGTTGATCCGGTCGTAGCCCAGGGCGACGCGGGTCATTTCCATGTCCTCGACCACTTCGAGGATGGTGTAGCCGTTCAGATCGACGCCGGCGGCTTGCAGGCGTTGGCTGGCCTGGTCGATCGCCCGCGCGATGTTGGCGAGCGATGCAGGCTCAAGTAGATCGTTGCCTTTGCCACGGAAGGCCCGGCCGATCTCGGGACAATCCAGGACGACCGAGCCGTCCACGCCGCGATAGCCGACCAACACGACATCGTGATCCGCCAGCAGCCACGCGGGGGTCCAATACTTGATGTTGCTCGAACCGGGGCCGCCTTCCAGGCAGAAGAGCGGTTCGCGGGGTTGCTGAAGCCGCCGTCCACCGGGACGACGACCGCCGGTGGTCAAGCGCGGCGCGATATGGAAATCGCGGCTACTTTAGACGCCGCTAAACGCGCTGAAGCCGCCATCCACCGGTACGACGACGCCGGTCACAAAGCTGGCGCCGTCGGAGAGCAGCCATAGCGTGGTACTGATTAGATCCTCCGGCACGCCGAAGCGGCCCATCGGGGTGTGGGCGATAATGGTCTTACCGCGCGACGTGAGTTCGCCCGTGTCCTTTTCGGTGAGCAGGAAGCGGTTTTGCTCGGTGAGGAAGAAGCCTGGCGCGAGGGCGTTCACGCGGATGTCCGGCGAGTACTCCTGGTTCATATGCACCGCCAGCCATTGGGTGAAGTTGCTGATCGCGGCTTTGGCCCCGGAGTAGGCGGGGATGCGGGTCAGCGGGCGGAAGGCGTTCATCGACGAGATGTTGAGGATCGCGCCGTGTTTCTGCTCCGCCATCAACTTGCCGAAAACCTGGCTGGGCAGCAGCGAGCCGATGAAGTTGAGGTTGAAGACCCACTGCACCGCGTCGGCGGGCAGGTCGAAGAAAGAGGCCGTCGCGCTGGTCGTGGCCTGCGGCTTGTTGCCTCCCGCGCCATTGATGAGGATGTCCACGCCGCGATACGCCGCCAGCACGGCCTGCGCCGCCGCTTCGATGCTGGGCTTGTCAAGCACGTTGCACTGCACCGCGATGGCCTCGCCGCCCTCGGCGACAATCTGATCCACCACCCGCTGCGCCGCTTCGACGAACAGATCGAGCACGGCCACTTTGACGCCGACGCGCCCCAACGCCAAACTCAGCGCCCCGCACAACACCCCCCCGCCGCCCGTCACGACGGCGACCTTACCTTCGAGTCCAAATAATGCGTTCAAGTAAGTTTTGTCCATGTCAGTCTCCTTGTTATTGGAGAATCATGAATCACGTATCTCGATTCAGATTCATGATTCATGATTCTTGATTCACAATTTGTACGCGCGTTTTGTCAAGCGATATGCCAAATCCAGGATCATTTCGCGCGCGTCATCCATATCGACGATGTGACGGACGACGAGGCCGGCGACCCAGTTGGCGCTGGCGCGGCGCCACACGTCGTGCCGGGCGGGGATGGAGGGGAAGGCGCGCGTGTCGTCGTTGAAACCGGTGGTGTTGTACAGGCCGGCGGTCTCCGTAATCCGGTCGAAGTAGCGGCGCATCCCGGCGAGGCTGTCGTGGAACCACCACGGCGGCCCCAGTTTGAGCGCGGGATAGTGCCCGGCCAGCGTTGCCAGCTCGCGGGAGTAGGTGTCCTCGTCTAGGGTGAAGAGGATGAGCGTGAGCCGTGGATCGTTGCCATACTTCGCCAGCAAGGGCCGCAGGTTGTGCGTGAACTCCGAGACGACCGGGATGTCGCAGCCTTTGTCCAGGCCGAAGCGGTCGAAGATGGCGCGGTTGTGGTTGCGGAACGAGCCGGCGTGGAGCTGCATCACCATCCCGTCTTCAATGCTCATGCGCGCCATCTCCATCAGCATGTGACCGGTGAAGCGTGTGGCATCCTCGGCGGTCGCCGCGCCCTTGAGCGCTCGCTGGAAGATAGCGTTCGCTTCGTGCGGCGTGAGTTCGCCTGTGTAGGCCGTCAGCGCGGCGTGGTCGGTGGCGCGCGCGCCCATCTCGACGAAGAAGGCGCGGCGCTCTTCGAGCGTTCGGACGAGCGCGGGGTAGCTGTCCACTTCGAACCCGACGGCGGCGCTGAGCGCGTTCACGTTGGTGCGCCAGTTGGGGGCGTCCAGGTTGACGACGGCGTCGGGGCGGAAGGTGGGCAGCACGATGCCGGACCAGCCGGAATCGCGGATGGCCTGGTGGTCTTTCAGGCTGTCGCTGGCGGCGTCGGTGGTGCAGAGGACTTCGATCTTGAAGCGCTCGTACATCCGGCGAGGCGAGAATGCAGGCGACGCCAGTTGTGCGGCGATGTGGTCGTAGATGGCCTGCGCGTTCGCGCCGCACGGTTTTTCTTCGACGCCGAACACTTCAATAAGTTCGTGTTGCAGCCATATTCCGCTTGGCGTGCCGCGGAACAGGTGGAAATGCTCGGCGAACGTCTGCCATATCTTGCGATGATCCTGTTCCACCGGGCCATCGTCGGTGCGGGGGACGCCCAGTGCTTCCAGCGGGACGCCCTGTGAGTACAACATACGGAAGACGTAGTGGTCGGGGATGATCAGTAAATCCGCTGGGGTGCCGAAGCTGGCGCGCTCGTCCACGAACAGGCGTGGGTCCACGTGTCCGTGCGGGCAGACGAGCGGCAAATCGGTGATTGAGGCGTAAAGCTCGCGGGCTACCGCCTGTTGCGCCGGATCGGGATCGAAGAAGCGGTCGGGCGACAGTCCGTCTTTGTGTAAAGTCCATTTTGTGTTGGGCATATTTTCCCTCCAGGAACGTGTCTTTTCAGTTGGCATTATTGACCACTTGAGTTATCAAACGTCATTCCGAAGCCCCGTTCTTCACTGGCGAGTATCTGGATAGTAACAGAAGGGGCTGAGGAATCTATTACGTGCGAGATTCCTCACTCCGCTGCGCTCCGTTCGGAATGACGGAAATGCGAAACATTTCAATCCGTTGAGAATGGTGCCAGATGCCGCTGGAAGTGTTGGTCGAGCAGCGTTTCGTAGACGGCGGCGTGTTCGTCCAGCAGCGTCATCAGTCGGTCGCGGTAAGCGTCCAACACCGAGCCGAACGTCACGTGCAGCACCTGCCGCGCGTCGAATTGGTCCAGCAGATCGGGTAGGTCCGCGTCAGTCAACGTTTCTAGCACGGGCACGTTCGCCAGTTGCGCAGACACGTGATAGGTGGCCCGGTCGGTTTCGTAGCGCCCGATGGAGAAGGCGTAGACCTTGCGGAAGAACGTTGGGGCGACTTGCGCTACCGTTCGCAGTGCCTCCAGGTAGCTGGTGCCGGCGGTCTTGAGGTGCACCAGGCCGCCCGTCAACCGTGCGGCAATACCGTAGATCGAGAATTTGTCCGAGCCGGAGTGCAGGCTGAGCTTGTACGGCCCCACCGTCCGCGCGACGGCGGCGTGGCGCGCGAAGGCGTCCGTGAAGGTGGGGATGTCGCCGATGTAGTCCACGCCCTTCTCGAAGCGCCCGACGAAGCGCGGCGCCAGACTCACCCACTGCACGCCCAGCCGCCGCAGCTCCAGCGCGACGAAGAGGTGCTCTTCCGGTGAGGTGGGCGTCTCTGTCTCGTCCACGGAGACTTCGAGATCGAATGGGCGGTCACCCATCCGCGCGGCGATGTGGCAATGCATCATCGCGGTGTGGGCGATGGCGCGCCCGTACTTGGCGGCGGCGCGCTCCACCGTTTCCCTGTCGAAGGCGAGGGTGAAATCGTCCATGGCGAAGGTTTGCCGGCAGTAGCGGCGGCACATCGCTTCCGGCGTGTCATCCAGCGCGTCCCAGGGCAGCGCCGCGAATTTGGCACTCACGGCATCCGGCGGGGCGGTGTGCGCGTCATTATCGACGTGGTCACCGGGATCGATGGTGAAGAACGTGTACCCGGCATCGATAAAGGTATCGGCGTCGGCGGGCGTTTTGAGGTGATCTGCGTCCGCGCCCCACGGCGCGCGCCAGTCCATCTGGAAGAGGCCCCAGAGCGCGTCATCCATCACCTGCTGTGGCGTGCGCCCGGTGCGGGCGTTCTCGCGCACCGACTGCTGCGCGAAGATCGGCGCGATGCCGGGATAGCGTTCCGCCGCCATGATGTGCCCAGGCGTGGCGACGCCAAGCCGGTCGCCGAAGCCCGCCGACGTGTGCAGGCCCAGCGGTGTGGGGTTCAGCCACGGCAATTTTTCGCGCAGCACGGCGGCGTTGGCGGGCGTCAGCGGGCAGAGCAGGGCGTTTCTATACGGCGCGCCGGAGAAGGGTGCCAGTGTGTCCGCGTTACCCAAGACAACCAAGTACCGCTCGCCGCCGGTTTCGCGGCGCGCGAGGCAGTAGGTCGCGCTCTCGTGATCGACCGCGGACTTTGCATAAATCTCGAAACCGGGTAATTGTTCGATTTTCATAATCAGTCACCTCGTATAATTAACCACGAATGTTTGCTTTCGTACACGGATGAACACGGGAAACACGGATTTTATATCATTCGTGGCTTAATCTTTTACCCTTGCGTTTTCATGTGTTTGGTCATCACGGCATCCAATTCCGGGTGGACGATGCAGTTTTTGAAGGCGAACGATTGCAGGATGCGGTCGAGTTCGGCCTCCGATAGCCCCTTGAAGAGTTTGGCGTAGGGGATTTGTAGCAGTGCGCCAATGTAGGTTGCCATGGTCGCCTGGGTGAGATAGCGTTCGATGCCGGCAACGCTGATGTCCTCATCGCCTACGGTTTCGACGATTTCGTGTGCCAGGGTATGGACGATGTCTTTGGCCGGCGTGGTCGGCAGCCAGCCCATCCAGAAATCGCTGTTGAGGAGGATTTTGCTTTCCAGGCTGTGTTTGATGCGCTGGATGTACTCGGATTCGGGGTGAAGATAGACCCAGCCCATCACGCCGACGTCTTTGTACGTCCAGGTAGTCCAGTGGACGCCGTACTGTTCGAAAACGCTGATCTGGTCATCCAGCGCGCGCATCCGGTCGGGAACTTCGGCGGCGGAATTGTTGTACGGGCTGCCGAATTCGCCCGCCCACAGGGGAGCGTTGTACTTCTGCATGAACTGTGTGCCTTCGTGGGCGAGGAGGTTGACTTCCTGCCATTTACGGTTCCATTCCGCGGTGGGGTAGGGGCCGGGGCCGAAGCCGGGCCGGGTGTAGTTGTGGCTGCTGTAGAGCAGATTGTCGGCGAAGGGTGCGTCAAACTGGGCGAAGCGGCTGGAGTAGCTGTCGCCCTCCAGGATGATGATGTGGTCGGGATCGATGGCGCGGATAGCGCTGACGATGCGCCGGTAGAGGGCGTTGATCTGGTCCCACTTCGGCTCGCCCATACCGGTCAGCCTCCCGCGCGGGTTGCCGGTGTGCGGCTCGTTCATTACGTTGTACCCGGCGACGGCGGCGTTGCCCTTGAAACGTTCTGCCAACACCTCCCACAGGGCGATCCAGCGATCCTGGAAGTGCGGGTGCTGCCAGAAGAGGGCCTGGCGCGAGCCGTTGTCGGAGTGCCAGTCGGTGTTTTGATTGCCCTGGACGGCGTGCATATCGATGATGGCGTAGAGGCCGTGTTTAGCGCACCAGCCGATTGCCTGTTCCAGCCGTGAGAAGCCGCTTTCGAGATAGGTGAACGGTGCGGCGTCGCTCTCGAAATGGCGGTAGTTGACCGGCAGGCGTACCACGGTCGCGCCCTGCGCTTTCATGAAGACGATGTCATCTTCAGAAAGGAAATAATCAAGCATGCGCTCGAAGAAGAAGTGCGCTTTGCTTTCGCCGATGGTGTCGGCCAGCGTGGCGCGGATCGCGTGTTCCGAGCCGGGGTAGCCGTTGATGAAGTTTTCCATATTCATCCAGCCACCCACGCACGCGCCGCGAAGCCGTATTTCCTGGCCTTGCGCGTCAACAACTTTCCCATGGCGAACTTGCAGTAAATCCATTATGATAACCTCCTCAGGTGATTGGTATGTGTTAACTTATGAATGGAGTTAGAGGGTGTTTTTCGTTTGCGGGCGTAACCCGCAAACGAAAAACACCCTTAAATTTACGGTTCCTCTACCATGGCGCGGAGGATTTCCTCCAACGCGGCTTGCTCGCGCCCGTAGCAGGTCCAGTCACCGGCTTCCAGGCAGGCTTGGGCGGCCTGGTAGCGTTCCCAAGCCTGCGCGGCGAGCGATTCCAGGTCGCCTTCCGTCATGGTGGGGGTGATGCCGCTGTCGCCGTTGAGGACTTGCAGCAGAGCCTCGGCGAGCGTTTCGCCCATGACGATGCGGTCGTCGTAGGCAACGATGATGCGTTTCAGTTCGGGCAGGTGCCCCGATTCGGATTCCAGATAGAGTGGTTCCACGTAGAGGAACGTGTTTTCGATGGGGATGACCAGCAAATTGCCGCGCAGCACCCGCGAGCCACGTTGGTTCCACAGCGCGAGTTGCTGTGATATGATCGGGTCCTGATCCGAGCGCGCCTCGATTTGCAACGGTCCGTACACCAACCGGTCTTTGGAGAGTTTGACGATCCCCAGTTCGCCGTAATCGTCGCCGTCGCAATCGGCGTAGAGCCAGGCGATCATGTTCTGTTTTTGTTTGGGCGTGTACGGACGGATGAGCATAAATTCGACCTGCTCGGAGCCGGGCGCGCGCATGATGACGTAGTAAGGTTCCATAGCCTGTTGGGTGGACTCCACCAGTTCTTGCGGGATGTCCCACAGGTCCTCGCGGTTGTAGAAGACTTGCGGATCGCGCATGTGGTAGGTGGCGTACATATTCGACTGGTATAGGAACAGCGTCTCCGGGTAACGCCAGTGCTCGAGCAGTACGTGCGGCATCGTCTCCACCGGTTTGAAGAGATCGGGGAAGATGCGCGCATACGTGGCGGCGATGGGGTCGTCCGGATCGATCAGATAGAAGGTGATCTCGCCCGTGTAAGCGTCGATGGCGACTTTGACGCTGTTGCGGATGTAGTTGACGCCGCCGAGCGGCTCGGAGTAGGGGAAGTGATCGGTCCAGGTGTAGGCGTCGAACAGCCAGACGATGCCCGTAATCCCGTCGGCGGTTTCGGCGATGACGGGATAGGGATCGTCGTCAAACCACAGCATCGGCGCGATGGTCTGTGCACGGTCGTGGATGGTGCGGTGGAAGAGAACGCGGCTGTCCCTGGTGATGGCCGGCGAAAGGAGCAGTTGCGTGCTGCCGAACCGCGTCGCCAGGAGCAGTCGCCGGAACAGGCCGCCCAGCGCGACGCCGTCGGGGCCGCTGTAGCGGTTGTAAGCGTTGGCGTCGCCCTGCGGATAGTCGAATTCGTCCTCTTTGGCGTTGATGACGACGTAGTTTTTGGTCAGTTCGCCGAAGTAAATCTGCGGGCGCTCAATCTGGAGTTCCGGCGCTTCGCTCACCGGCGGGATGTCACGCACGATCAGGTTGGGCAGACCCTCGCGGCTCACTTCGTTGGCGTAGTTCAGCGCGAGTCCGTAGCCATGGGTGAAGATCAGATGTTGGTTGATCCACGTCTTGGCCTGTTCCGCCAGCTCCTCCACGTCGATTTCCCGCGCGGCGAGCATCACCTGGCGCATGTGCCCGTCGATGGTGTAGCGGTCGATGTCCACCTCGTTGAAGCTGTAGTAAAGGCGGATTTCTTGAAGCTGGCTGTAGGTGCGCAGCAAGGGGCGGTAGTCCCATAGACGCACGTTGTTCAGCACGTCGGCGTTGGTCTCAAGCTCGCCGGCGGTGAGGACGCCCGTGCCCGAGTAGGTCTGCTCTGTGATGTCATTCAGGTCGTAAGCGTAGCGCGTGTAGCGGATGTTGTGCTCGATATAGGGTTTTTCGAGCATGAACTCATTTGGTTCGACGGTAAACTGCTGGATGGCGGCGGGATAGCCTGGCCCGAGCACTGTGACCGCCAGCCAAAAGCCAGCGATGATGAGCAGCAGCTTCCATTTGCGGATGAAGGCGTTGAGGATCAGGACGGCAGAAGCGGCGAAAAAGAGCACGGCCTGAATGGTGTACAGGGGCAGACGTGCGTTGATGTCGGTGTAACCGGCGCCGAAGACGACGCCCGTTGTGGTTTGCAGGAGTCCGTAGCGGTTGAGTAGCCAGCCAAAACCGGCGAGCAGCATCCACAGCGCGCCCAGGATCGACATGTGGGCGGTTGTCGCACGGGACTTCGTCTGCCCGAAGATCGCGTAGCGTCCGAGCACGCCGAGGAACGCCAGCGCCACCAGTATCTTCGCCCGGGTCAGCAGCGCTTCCAACCACGGCAGTGTAAAGATGTAGAATCCGATGTCCTGGCGGAAAATCGGGTCGGCAACGTTGAAGGGGATGCCGTTGTTTGCCAAAAGATAGACGCGCCACAGGTTGCTAAAGATCAGGCCGATGACGATGCCCGCAATAACGGCCGCGCCCGTGAACAGCATGCGCACCGGACGGGTGGAAATTGTAACCGGGGCCGCGTCGGAGTACCGTGTGCGCCCGGTGAACCTGGGGGATTTTGTCGTAAAGTGCTCCTTCGGCGCGATCAGATGGGGGATAAAACTCCAGTTCAATAGCAGGAAGACTGCGGCGATGAGGGCGGCGATGAGGGCCAGCAGGACGGAAGTCGCCACGCGTGTGGTGAAGATTTGCGTGTAGTCCAGGCTCTTGAACCAGAGAAAATCAGTGTAGAACGTGGCGAAGGTCGAGGAGGTGACGCACAGCAGAAGGATGAGCATCATCCCTAGACTGATCCAGAGCTGTGTCCGGCGCGTGGTGCGCGGTTTGAGAGTGGCAGTTTTCGGTTCCCTTGTCATATCGTTTCTCCTGAGTTATCAGGCTACAGTATAATCCTAAACGGGGAATAGTTAATCTCCAGTACAGGAATATTTGGTATTATATCGGACACAAGGATTTCTGACAATGTGTATTTGCACGTTGTCTGCGTTTCAAAATTCAAGCGCACTCTTGCAAGTTTTTGTAACCGTGGTAAGATATTGGATGCTGTACAGCCCGTCCACGCGACGGTTCGGTTTTGTCCACGTGTTGTTTTACTCAGGTTGATGTTTTATGGAGGTTTGGCGATGGCTAACTTGTTCTATAAGCTCATCACAAAAGTGGAGGTTGTTCTCATGACCCGTATCGCTTCCGTACCAGGAGGCCCCGAGCCGCCGGGATGACCCTTTGACCGTTTTTTCTCACAGGTAAACGACATTCTCGTGATTTACCACTGGCGAGGAATCGCCAGGCGAAATCGCGGTCAATACGGTAATACCGGCGAGCGGGCCTCAACGAAGTTGGGGAGGGCTAGTTTTTATATGGCCCAATGTGCGCAGAGAGCACCCGCTCGCTTTTTGCGTCTCTGGCATCTGTTTAATTTTTCGTCAGAAGGTTGTGTGTAGGTGGCTGAAATGTCCCAAAATTTAGATCCAAAACTCTTACAGAAGCTTACATTCGATTTGAAATCCGCGGTGCACAAAAACCGCCTGGTGGGGCTGTGGCGTGTGCTGGCCGGCTTCCGCCTGCTGTATCTCGGCGCGATGGTCGCCATTGTCCTGGGCGCGTTTATGCGCGTCTACTATTACCGCGTCGTGCAGTACGTGATCGATACGGTGGTGGGGGAAGGACGAAACTCGCAGCACCTGCCCTGGCTCGCGCTGTCTTTCGTAGGATTGGCCGCGCTGGAGGGAACATTTGCCTATCTGCGCGGCATATGGTCGGCGAAGACGGCGGAGGGCATTACCCTGCGGTTGCGCGACTATCTCTACGATCACATGCAGCGGCTGCCGTTCGCTTTTCACGACTATGCCAAGACCGGCGAGTTGATCCAGCGTTCTACCTCCGATGTGGACGCGATGCGTCGCTTCTACGCGGATCAGGCGTTGGGCATTGGGCGGATCGTGGCGCTGTTCGTCGTCAACTTTACGATGTTGCTGCGGACGAATACGAAGATCGGCTTGCTGTCCATCGTGGTGATGCCGCTGATTGTCTTTGTGTCGTACTGGTTCTTCGGGCGCGTCTCGAAAGCGTACGATCGTTATCAGGACCAGGAAGCTAAACTTTCGACGGTGCTTCAGGAGAACCTGACCGGCGTGCGAGTGGTCAAGGCGTTTGCCCGGCAGCCCTACGAGATCGATAAGTTCGACCACGAGAACTGGGAGCGCTATCGCCTGGGCAAGAAGCTGACCATGATGCATTCGCTCTTCTGGCCGATCTCGGACGTCCTCTGCGGGGCGCAGACGATCCTGGTGCAGGCGGTGAGTGCGTTGATGGCCGTGCGCGGCGAGATTACCGTGGGCACGTACATCGCCGTGATGGGGATGCTTACCTGGATCATCTGGCCGATGCGCAACCTGGGTCGGCTGATCGTACAGGTCTCCACCGGACTGGTGTCCTACCGCCGCGTCGCGGATGTGATCGAGCAGGATCGCGAGGACATCGTGGCAGGCTCCGTGCCGTTGAACGCGCAAATCCGTGGCGCGCTTGCCTTCGAGAATGTCAGCTTCTCCTACGAACCGAAGGCGGTCTTGCAGGATGAGGATGAGAAAAAGAAGGGCAAGAAGAAGGAGAAGCAAGCGGATACAGAGCCGGAAAAGAAAGAGGAGTTGAAGCCCGTCGAGGTGCTGCACGATATCTCCTTCCACTGCGAGCCGGGCGACGTCGTTGCGCTGCTCGGTTCGACAGGATCAGGGAAGACCAGCATCATCAACCTGCTGCTGCGCTTCTACGATTACCAGGAGGGCAGCCTCACGCTGGACGGCGTCGAGTTGAAGGACTACCCGCGCAGCCTGCTGCGGCGCAACGTCGGCATCGTGGAACAGGAGCCGTTCCTCTTCTCGCGCAGCATTCGGGACAATATCGCCTATGGTGTGGACCGCGAGGTGACGCAAGAAGAGGTGGAGCGCGCGGCGCAGGCGGCGGCGATTCACGACATCATCCTGACGTTCCCGTCTGGGTACGATACGATCGTCGGCGAGAAGGGGGTGACCCTCTCCGGCGGGCAGCGCCAGCGCGTGGCGATTGCGCGCGCGCTGCTCAAGGACCCGCGCATCCTGGTGTTGGACGACGCGACTTCATCGGTGGACACCGAAACCGAGGAGCAGATCCAGCAGGCGTTGGACGTGCTGATTCCTGGACGCACGACGTTTATCGTCGCGCACCGCATCCAGACGGTGATGAACGCCGATCTGATCCTGGTGCTCGACAAGGGGCGCATCGTTCAGTTTGGTACGCACGCCAAGCTGGTTCAGCAACCCGGTCTCTACCACGACATCTACGAAATCCAGTCGCGCATCGAAGAGGAAGTCGCTGACGAAGTGGCGCGCGAAACCGAATCGGTGTCGCCCGCGTTCGCTATCGAGCCGGAAGGCGTACTGGCATGATTCATGATTCTTCTCATTTGAGGTAATAACAATGGCACAATCATACGGATTTGAAGAAGAAGAATTCACAACGAAGGTTAACGGGCGTGTGGTCATGCGGATCATGCGCCAGGTGACGCCGTATTGGCGCTGGATTCTGGGATTTGTGGTGATGATCGCGCTCACGTCGGTGGCCGATTCGTACTTCACCTACTTGAGCAAGCAGCTCATCGATGAAGGCATCGTCGCCAGAAATACGGCGCGGCTCACACAACTGCTGGTGCGTTATGGCGGATTGGCTGCCTTCCAGGCCATTACGGTGTTCTGTTTCGTTTATCTGGCAGGCGTCTTGGGCGAACGCGTGCAGTACGACATGCGCAAGCAACTCTTCAACCACTTGCAGGCGCTCTCGTTCTCGTATTTCGACAAGACGCCGGTGGGCTGGATCATGTCGCGTGTCACGTCAGATTCCGGTCGTATCGCCGATCTGGTGACGTGGGGTTTCATCGATGTGACGTGGGCTATACTTAACATCATCACGTCGCTTGTGTTCATGATGATGATTAACTGGCAACTGACATTGATCGTAGTGCTGATCATTCCGATGATGCTTGTGGTCTCGTTCTACTTCCGACAGCGCATCCTGGTGCAATACCGCGATGTGCGCAAGCTCAACTCGATGATCACGGGTGCGTATAACGAAAGCATTGCCGGTGTGCGTGTGGTCAAGGCGCTTGTGCGCGAGAAGAAAAACCTGGAGGAGTTCAGCGACACGTCGCGGGCGATGTATCACGCGGCTTACCGCGCCGCGTGGCTCTCGGCGTTGTTCCTGCCTATTGTGCAAGTTGTTGGCGCGTTTGGGATCGGGGCGGTGGTGTATTACGGTGGCATCCAGGCGCGTACTGGAGGGACGATTACTGTGGGCGGCATCCAGGCCTTCCTGTCGTACCTGACGTTCATCATGTGGCCGATTCAGGACCTGGCGCGGGTCTACGCGGAGATGCAGCGTTCGGTGGCTTCGGCGGAGCGAGTGTTCTCGCTGATCGACGCCAAGCCTGACGTGGTCGACCGCGAAGGCGCGTTCGATCCCGGAATCGTGCGCGGTGAAGTGGCGTTCGAGGACGTGACTTTCCGTTACGAGGAGGGCAAGGATGTGCTGGCTGACTTCAACTTGCACGTCGAGCCGGGCGAGCACATCGCTATCGTTGGGCCGACGGGCGGCGGCAAGACGACGATCGTCAACCTGCTGTGCCGCTTCTACGAACCGACGGAGGGCGTGGTTCGCATCGACGGGCGTGACTACACCACCCTGACGCAGCACGCAATCCAGTCGCGCATCGGCGTGGTGTTGCAGCAGCCGCACCTGTTCTCCGGCACGATCCGCGACAATATCCGCTACGGCAAACTGGATGCCACCGACGAGGAAGTGGAACAGGCCGCGAAGGTGGCGCACGCGCACGACTTTATCGCGGGGATGGAGAAGGGCTACGACGAGGATGTGGGGGAGGGTGGCAATCTGCTCTCCGTAGGGCAGAAGCAGCTCGTGAGCATCGCCCGGGCCGTGCTCGCCAATCCCGCGATCCTCATCCTCGATGAGGCAACCAGCTCGGTGGATACACTGACCGAGGTGAGCGTCCAGCGGGGCATGGAGGCGCTGATGGCCGGGCGCACGAGCTTCGTCATCGCACACCGACTCTCGACGATCAAGCGCTCCGACCGCATCCTGGTCATCAAGGCAGGGCGCATCGTCGAGGTGGGCGCGCACAGCGAGCTGATCCGCGCGCGCGGCCATTACTACGACCTCTACACCCGCCAGTTCCGCCGCGAGCGCGAGCAGGTCTACGGTGTGGGTGAGTTTGTGGCGGCAGCGGCGTAGGTAATCGCTGGCTTCTAAAGTGTCCCCTAAAAGTTGTGCAGGCTCTTGGCCTACACAACCTTTAGGGGTTTTTCTTGACGATAGGATTTTGTGACGTATCATTAGGTTACAGACAGAGAGAAGCTTATCGCGGCTTGCAAATTCTTGAGTTCTAGGAGTCGATCATGGATGTTCGCTTAATGCGTATGGCACGGTTGTTGGTGGAGTATTCGGTGGATGTGCAGCCGGGGGATCGCGTGGGAATCTTGTCATCGCCGCCAGCGGCGGATTTGGTACGCGAGGTGTATGCGCGTGTTTTGGAACGGGGCGGGCATCCACTGGCCTTTGTACGTCTGCCGGGATTGGATGAGATCTTCTTCCGCACGGCGAACGATGACCAGTTGGCCTTTGTCGACCCTGTCAGCAAACTGATCTTCGAAGAGTACGAGGCGCTGATCAACATCCGTGCTTTGGAGAACACCCGCGAGTTGAGCGGTATCGATCCTGGCCGTCAGCGCCTGCGCAATCAGGCCATGCGCCCGACGATGCAACGTTATATGGAGCGCGGTGCGTCCGGCGAGCTGAAGTGGAATGGCACGCTGTTCCCCACGCCAGCGTCGGCGCAGGATGCGGATATGAGCACGCGCGATTATGAGGATTTCGTCTACGGCGCATGTTTCTGTGACCGGGAAGACCCGGTTGCCGAGTGGCGACGCGTTCACGATGAGCAGGAGCGTGTCGTGCAGTGGTTTAAGGGGCGAGATCAGGTCAAGGTCATCGGGCCTAACGCCGATTTGACGCTGTCTGTGAAGGATCGTATCTTCATCAACTCCGACGGACATCACAACATGCCGAGCGGTGAGGTGTTCACCGGCCCTGTCGAGGACAGTGCGAATGGGTGGGTGCGTTTTACCTATCCGGCGGTCCACGGTGGGCGCGAGGTCGAGGGCGTGGAATTACACTTCGAGGCCGGTAAGGTTGTTAAGGCGACGGCAAAGAAGAACGAAACGTACCTGCTGCAGATGCTCGATACCGACGAAGGCTCGCGCTACTTGGGCGAGTTTGCCATTGGCACCAACTTCGGCATCCAGAAATTCACCAAGAATATCCTCTTCGATGAGAAGATCGGCGGCAGTTTCCACATGGCACTGGGAGCAGGCTACCCGGATACCGGCAGCCACAACCAATCCGCCATTCACTGGGATATGATTTGCGACATGCGCGATGGTGGTGAAATCTGGGCCGATGGTGAGTTGTTGTATAAGGGCGGGGAGTTTGTCATCTAGTCGTTTCGTTGCGTGGTTGTGTGTTAAAGTCGAAAGTCCAAAACCAGCCTGGTTTTGGACTTTTTATTGGAGCGCGTCTTGTCTGGAGCGCAATCGCTTCTTATGATCCCGGCGGGACTGTCTTTATCTGTTCGGGAATCCAGGGCGTCAGGGTGGGGGTGGGGGTCTGGCAGAGACGCGCGCGTTCGATGAGGTCGGCGGGCGCGTCCCAACGGTTCAGTAGCGTCTCGGCCTGGGCGCACTGTTCGGGATCGCTGAGGCCCACCAGGGCGCGCCGGAGATTGAGGTTGAGATCGCGCGGCGGATCATCGCTGGCGAGATAGAGGCTGTGGTCGCCGGCGTTGAAGCGCTCTCGCGCCACATTGAAAACGATCAGCGCCTCATTGTAGGCGCGCCGTGCGAGGTAGGCCTCTCCGAGTGTGTACCAGAGGATGACGGGGCTGTTCGGTTCGGCGTATAGTTGGATCGACAGATGTTGCAGGGCAGCGTCGTTTTCTCGGTGGGCGAGCATCGCAGCGGCGCGATAGTAGAAGCCGAGCGGGTTCTCCGGTTCGCGACTGCTATACGTTTGCGCGAGCGCCGTCATCATGTCACCGTCTCCGGCTTGGCGTGCCGCGCGCCAGCGGTCGGCGAACACATCAGACGCCAGTCCGGGATCGAGGGTTTCGGCGATGCGCAGTGCTGCCTCGGCAACTTGTGGCTCTCCCTGTCGCGCCAGGATAACACCTACGAGCGCCCAGGTTTCAGCCTCTTGTGCTGAAACGCGAACGGCGTCCCAAACGCGCGTTTCGGCGGTGTCGATGTCGTTCTGCAGAAGCGCCAGTCGTACGCCTTCCCGCATCACGCGCCCGAGATGTGGGCTATCCTCCGGCGTGACACGTTTCGCCTCAGTCCAGGCTGCTTCCGCCAACTCGAACGCATCGCGAACAAGGGCGAGCTGCATCATCCGCAACTCGTTGGCCGCTTCAGGTGTGGTGGTGGGGACGGGGGTTTCCGTTGGGATGGGGGCGCGCGTGGGCAAGAAGTCCCACGGTGGCGAAGGTTGTGCCAGCAGTGGCGAGATTTGTCCTGCAATCGATTCCTCTGGCGCGGCGGGATGCACCTTGAGTATCGTCGAGAGAATCAGGAGTATGATAGCAACGCCTAGCAGCGCAAGACTGCCGAGCAGCAGACGTGGTGCGCGGAGGACCGCACCCGCGCGGGGAACCGCGTCTGTGCGGCGGTTTTCGCTCACGTTCGCCTGCTTTTACGGACGACAAACCAAAGGACGCTAATCGCACCTACGAGGGTGGCACCAACAGTGAGTGGCGTCGTGCTGGGCGGTGATGAGGACTCAGGCACAGGCGTCGCCGTGGGATACGGAGTGTGGGTTGGCGCTGTTGTCGGTGGCGGTGTAGCAGTTGATGTCGATGTCGCCGTGGCGGTGGGGCGTTTGGTGGGCGTCGCGGTGGGGCGTGGGGTGCGGGTTAGTGTTGCCGTCGGCGTCGCGGTTGGCGTGAGGGTTGCCGTGGCGGTAGGTTTGAGCGTGGCTGCCGTGGTGGGGACAGTGGGGACAACCGTTGTCTCGCCGCCAGCGTCTTGCTCGCTGGTTGGCTGTGGCGTTGCTGTAGCGGCTTGCCCCTGTGTGGGCTGGCTGAGTGGCGGCGCTCCACCGGTAACGGCGCCTTCTACGATCAGGTAGGGGTTGCCGCCGATGAGACAGGGATTGCCCGCGTGATGGCATGGGCTGGCGGGCAGTGTCACCGTGAAGACACCGTCGCGTGCTGGCAGACTGCGACTGTTCCCGCGCCAATCGACGAGTTGTGCCGATCCCGCGTGCGCTGTCACCTGTACGGTCACGTCGGCGGAGCCGCGCGCCCAGGCGACGGTCGTCCACCCGCTGTCGCGTTCTACGGTGATAACGGCGGCGTCATCGCGCCGGTCGAGGCTGGCGCGCGTGAATCCGGCGAGATAGCGTGTGGCGACCTGGTATGCGGTGAACGCCGGGCGGCGGCTGCCATCTTGCCGCACCAGCCCGAACGGTTCCGGGTTGACTGAGTCACTTGCCACGTCTGCCAGTTTGTAAACGGCAACACGCTGTGCTCCGGCTGCCAATGCCATCGCCAATCCTTGGATGATGTATGCGGCCTGATCCTCTTGAGTGATGTTGAACTGTGGGTTTGGCACGGGCCAGGCCGGGTCGTTGGATGGGGGGGCATTCGTCTCGGCGATCCATAGGGGCTTGTAAATCCCGAATTCACCCAGTAGATTCAAATAGAAGCGGCTGAGATCGTACACCGAATCTGGATTAAAGTAGATGTGCAGCGTGAGAGCATCGAAGTAGTAGTTGTTCTGACCGGCCATCGAATCGGCGGTCAGGGCCTGCAGAAAGCGGCGGAGGAACAATTCACGCCCGTAGTTGGCGTCCCACCAGTGGGTGACGGCGGGTAAGTGAATGACCATGTTGGGATCGATCTCGTGTGCGACGGTGTACGTCACCCTCATCAATTGGACGAAATCATCGACCGTGCCGCCCCACGACTGATAGTTTGTATCCCAGATGTCAGGTTCGTTCCAGATGATCCAGTGTCGGATGCGTCCGGCATGGCGCGTCATCAGTGCGCGGACGAAGGTCGCCCATGTGTTTTCGGGCTGGTCGCTGGGCAGGTATAGGCCGGCCGGCACGCCCATGCCCTTACTGTGGTCGATGGCCCATCCCGGCGTGGCTGAAATCAGCCCGACGATTTCACGCCCCGCCGCGACTTCGGCGTTGAGTGTAGCGTCGGCGACCGGATGTTCGTTCCATTCTCCCACGTGATTGGGTTGGATCTGGTTCCATTCGAAGGTCACGCGTGTCCAGCCGGCGCCGAGTGCATTGGCGGCCTGAGGCGCAGTATAGCTTTCCACCACACCAAAGCGCCGGTCAGGAATACCGGCAGCAGTGCCTGGGCGCGGCATGGCGAGTGCAAGCAGGCATAGGACGTGAACCGCGATACGTGACGCGTGACGTGTGATACGTGATACGTAAGCCATTTTGAGTGTGATCCTTGATTGCTGAGAGTTGATTGCTAACTGCTGAAAGCTGACCGCTGTACTTTTCGCACATGCTGGTATTTGCGCATCTCGTAGTAACTCATCAAGCCCGAGAGCAGAACGCCGTGCAGCCCATCACGCCAACCGCCAAGGGTGACGAAACGCCACCAGAAATGGCGCGGGATTTGCGTGTAGGGTGTGTAGAACTTGGGCTGCACGCCTTTTTGCAGTAGAATCCCGGCGTCGAAATCGGTGTATTTGCGCTGCTTGGCGATGAATTGCTGCAGCGTCTCGTAGTTGTAGTGGATGAAAGGCTGTGTCAGGTATCCGGCCTCGCCATCGAGAATGGCTTCTTCGTGGACGGCACGGTTGGAATCGTAGCGCGCGCGGCCGCGGCGTAGCAGACGCAGTTGGTGATCGGGCCACCAACCGGCACCACGCATCCGGTGGCCGAAGATGTAATTGTGGCGCGGCACCCACCAGCCGGCCTTGTCCTGATTGGTGACGGCATCGCGGATTTCTGCCCCGAGAGCCGGCGTGGCGCGTTCGTCTGCATCCACGAAAAAGATCCACTCCGCTTCGACCTTGTCCAACGCCACGTTGCGCTGCTGCGAATAGTTCTCGAAGCGGTGTTGGATGATTTCCGCACCGGCTTGCCGCGCGAGTGTGACTGTGGTGTCGCTGCTGAAGCTGTCCAGGACGACGACGCCGTCCGCCCAGCGCAGGCTGTCGATGCAGGCGGCGATGTGGCGTTCTTCGTTGAGTGTCAAAATGACGGCTTTGAGCATATCGGCAAACCCAGTCCTTAATTTCCCAATTAGCTCCAGGCGGAGACAATTCTGGCGTAGGCGGCGCGCCATTCTTCCGTTGGGGCGCTGGCCGCCTTCTTCCAAAAGGCGCGCCGCACAATGGCGCTCACCAGCGCGCGTGTGAGCCAGTCGCGGTGTTTGCGGTAGAGTTTGGCGCGGCTTTCCCAGAGATAGGCCGTCGTTGCCGGGCGAGCCTGGTTGGTGCTTGCCCCACCGTAGTGGATGACTTTAGCCTCGGGAACCAGCCATGTTTCCCATCCGGCCTTCTGCATCCGCCAGGCCCAGTCGATTTCCTCGCAGTACATAAAGAATTGTGGATCTAGCACGCCTACCTGCTGTATTGCCGCGCTGCGTGCCATCATTGCTGCGCCGAGTGGATGATCGACGCGATACGGATGCCCGTCCGTGTTCGGATAACGCCCGTTGAAACGTGTGTAGTAAAAGCGCTGCGGTAGCCATCCCAGATCGAAGAGCGGTTGCAGCAGGTCTGGGAAGCGGAAGGCGCTGGTCTGCACCGACCCATCCGGGTTGAGCAACTGCGGTCCGATAAGTCCTGCGCGTGGGTTTTTCTCGAAGAACTTCAGCAGGGCAGTCAGGGCGCCGGGCTGGATTGTTGTGTCGGGATTGAGCAGCCATACATAGTTGGGCAGTCCGTTCTCCTGTAAGTGCTCGAGAATCAGGTTGTTGCCGCGCACGAACCCCAGGTTCTCCGTGCTGGAATGCAAACGCACCCAGGGGTGGCGTTCGCGCACCAGCTCTGCCGAGCCGTCCGACGAGGCATTGTCCACCACTACCACCTTCGCAGGGACGTTTACCTGCTTTAACTCTTCGCGTAGTGATAGCAGGCAATCGTCCAGCAGGTTTTTAACGTTCCATGAAACGATAATAGTGGTCAGGGTGGGGTATGTCGACTGCGGCATGGTTATGCTACGGTTCCCAGATGGTCACGTTATTTGGATCGACGCGGTTGTTTACCGCCGCGATGCCCACATCCTCGTGGATCAGCCCCATCCAGTAATCGAGTGGATTGCGCACGGGGACATCGACAATTTGCACACACCCGGTCACGAGCGAGCGTGCGCTGGGTGGTAGATACCAGTGCTCGCCGATCTGCACCAGGTCGACGCCGGGCTGCCCGATGCCCCAACGGAAGGGGTAGTTGCGAAGGCTCGTGTCGAAGTCCATGGCAACGCGGAAGACGCCTGATTCCTCGGCTCGTCCAAATACGTTGAAATTCTGGTCACTGCGATAGGTGCTGCCGGACCATGGTCCGGTTGTGCGCAGGTAGGTGGTGCTGTCGTTCTCGACGGTGAGGGTGAAGCACAGCGTTTCTGAAATAATGATTGAAGTTGCCGAGTATTCGACCTCGCCGTTAAAGATATACGCCCGTGGCATACCTGCGTTGACGATTTCGAGCGTGTCCTTGACGGTGACGCGCTGTCCCATCTTGTCCTGCGCTTCGGCGAAGACGGTGTAGATGCCGTCAGGCGGCGGATCGGCTCCCGCGTCGATGCCGCCGTCATAGTCGTAGGTATGCCAGCCTTTGGCATTTGCAGGAGTGACCTTTTCGTCCTCTGGGATGGCGTGAGGTGTGCCGTCCAGCCCTTCGAGGTAGACGCGCAAGCTTTCCACATCTTTCTCGAGCGTCAGATTCATACGCACACGGTCGTCGATGCCATCCTGGTTGGGGGAGAAAGTCTTGGGGGAGATACTGAAGCCGCGTATGCCCGGCAGCACTGTATCGGCATCCTGGATGGTCAGTGTCCCTGTAGCTGTCGCGATTTCGCCGTCATCCGTTTCCGCGCGGATTTCCCAGGTGTACACACCATCGGGCAGCATGCGTTTAACGATGGTGAAGTCATAGGTTTCTTCGGGAAGCGTGTAGCCGTCTACCACGCCGCCGAAATAGACGGTATATGGCTTGTCGTTCAAGCTCAGAGGCCGTGGGGGACGGAAGGTATACGTCTGCGCGCTCACGTCTCGCAGGATAATGCTGACTGTCGCGTTTCGATTGAGCGTAAACGCGATTTTGGTCAGATCTGTCTGGCCATCGGCGTTGGGGGTGATGATGTCCGGCGTGACAGAGACATCCTCTAACAGTGGTTTTTGCCCGCAGGCGCTGAGCAGAAATAGGGTGAGCAGAGCCACCCACGTGAGCTGTGTCCACATGCGCTGTGTCATTTTCATAGTTAACTCCCTCCTGACAAACGGAAAGTGTACCAGGGCTTGGACGGTAGTCAAGTTGTGTGCTTGCCTAACTGCCTCTCTGGGTTACAATAGCGATGGAGGAGAAAATGCGCACCCGTCTGTTGTGTCACGGGGCTTTGGTGTTGTTCCTGCTACTGTCGTTCGTCCCAACGATACAGGCGCAGGGTACATCGCCTGACCCTGTTCTAGAACTGATGGACCAAATGTCCGCAGAGGCCAAAGTCGGACAGTTGGTCCTAGTGTCGTTTCCGGACACCGAGGTCGGTGACGACACCGAGATCGCCACTTTAGTCCGCGATTATGGCATCGGTGGAGTGTTTTTGCGTCCACGAAATGGCAATTTCGGAACCTCGTTGATCGCCCCTGCTACGGTTGTTTCGATTACCAATCGCCTGCAACGTATTGCCTGGGACGTTGCGCATGTTGAGCCAGCTGTACTGCCGGGCGAGATTGAGGTTCCGCCGGCATCGACTTACGTCCCGCTCTTCGTGGCAATCAGTGCCAGCCTTGACGGTATTCCTGTCACTGCATTTATCTCCGATACGACCTCTTTGCCCTCGTCGTTGGCGCTTGGGGCCACGTGGAATCCAGCCCTGGTCGAGATGGCGGGTACGGTTTTGGGCGAGGAACTGGCAGCGCTTGGTATCAATCTGTTCCTTGGTCCCAATCTGGATGTGTCATATACGCCACGCCCCGGCGATGCCTCCGATTTGGGTGTCGGTGCTTTTGGCGGCGACCCTTTCTGGGTCGGTGAGTTGGGTAAGGCTTATGTGCTGGGACTGCACCGTGGGAGTGGGGGGCGTTTGTTGGTTGTGCCGCGCCATTTGCCAGGGCTTGGTGGTGCGGATCGCTCGCTCGAAGACGAGGTTCCTACGGTACAGAAAACTCTGGAGCAACTCCGGCAGATTGAGCTGGCACCTTTCTTTACGGCTGCGCGGAGTGTGGTGAGTGACACCGGTGTGGCTGATGGTTTCCTCGTTACTCATATCCGTTATCGCGGTTTCCAGGGCAATATTCGCCAGGCCACGCGCCCCATCAGTTTGGATGCTCAGGCATTGCAGTCAGTGATGAGCTTGCCGGAATTTGCCCCGTGGCGTCAGAGCGGGGGAGTCCTGGTCTCTGACAATCTGGGCCTGGGGTCCATCCATTACTCGTACGATCCGCGTGGATTGTCGTTCAATGCACGGCGGGTGACGCAGGACGCGTTGACCGCCGGCAACGATTTGTTGTTGCTCGACCGTTTTGCTGCGGATAACGAAAATTGGCGTGCGCATTTCACGAATGTGCGCGACACCCTGACCTATCTCGCCTCTCGTTACAAGACTGAAGCAACTTTCCGCGCGATTGTGGATAGCGCGGTTTATCGAATCCTTAGTATGAAACTGCGCGCTTACCGAAACGATTTTTCTTGGGAGACGGTGCAACTTAATGCTGACCGGCTTGCTGTGTTTGATGAGGAGCGGGTTGTTGATGCTGAAGTGGCCGTCAATGCGTTGACGCGTATTGTGCCGCTTCCGACCGACGTGGCTGCACCGGCATTTCAAGAGGGGGATTCAATTGTTATTTTTACACAAGAGCGTTTCGCTCAGCCTTATGCCGATTACAGGCCGTTTCCACTGTTGCAGTCCAACGCGTTGCGCGAGGCTATCCTGCGACTCTATGGCCCCAACGGAACGGGCATTGTCTCTGCGGGTGCTGTGCAGTATTTCACGTTCGAGCAGTTGCAGACCGCGCTTACCACGGAACCGGCGGTGACATTGACTGAAGGTCCACCTTCAATCGCCACAGTGATCTTGAACGCAGTCAAGGATGCGCGCTGGGTTGTTTTTGCGACAACGGGATTGCAGTCCAACGACCCGAGCAGTTATGCTCTTAAAGGTTTCCTATCTAAATACGCTCACACAGTGACCGGGAACATTGTGGTTTTGGCCTTTGGCCCGCCCTACGAGCTGGACAGTACCGAAATCAGCAAATTGGACTTTTTCTATGCGTTGTATTCGCCTGGGATGGCTTTTGTGAATGTAGGGGCGCGCGCGTTGTTTGGCGATTTGGTGGCTTCTGGAGCCTCGCCGGTGGACGTGTCGGCGCTTAACTATTCCGTCGCGCGACAGACGATGCCTTCTCCCAACCAGTTGATCTCATTGGATGTGGTTGGGATGACCGGCGAGGTGCTCACGGAAACGGAACGCTCCGAAATTCTCAAGGGAGGCGTGCTTAACCTGCGCACAGGGACGATTGTCGATTATAACGGGCGTCCAATCCCTGATCGCACGCCTGTGCAATTTGTACTTACGTACCCACAAGAGGACATCGAGCGCATCGTTGTTGCTGAGGCGCATGGCGGCGTGGCGACCACATCCATCGTGTTGGACCGCGAGGGGCAGTTGGATATCACGGTGCAGTCCGAGCCGGCGCTTTCTTCGGTGCGGTTGCAGTTGACGATCCGCGCTGAAGGGCCGATTGAGATTACAGCGATCGAACCGACCCCGACGCCGACTCCGACGCTGACCCCGACGCCGACCCCAACTTCCACACCGACCCCGACACCATTGCCGGAAAGAACCCAGCAGCTTCCCGATCCGCTCTCCTTGCCAGCGCTGGAAGGTCCAATGCTGTTGCGATGGGGGCTCGGTGGCGCGCTCTTTGTCGCGCTTGCTGGTTTTTTCTGGGCTAGACAGCGCGAACTCGACATTGTTATTGCTGTACGCCTTGCTTTGGTGGGATTGGTCGGCGGGGCGTCTGGCTATGTGGCTGTGATCGCTTTAGGACGTTTTTGGTTGTCGGGTTGGCTATACACAATCGTGGGACATGAGTATATGGCTGTGACTGTAGCTCTGTTGGTGGGGACGACTGCGCTTATCCCGGCGACACTGTTCTATTTAGCACAAAGACGACGGCGTCAGTATGTCGAGGAAGAGTCCTAAGGCGTTAAGATCAGCGCGAGGAGCACCAATATCCCGGCAATGGCGAGAAGTGGGAGGTTCGCCCCCAGTGCTACCTGCCACTCACGCATTGTGAGCAGTAACGGTGCGATTTGTGCGGGGACACCAGCCTGGTGTAACATCGTTTGAAAATCCGTCATTGTCGCCGGGCGCTTGTCGGGGTGCAGCGAAAGGGCGAGCAAAATTGCATGTTCGACGCCGGGTGAGATAGCAGGATTGATGCTGCGGGGGAATACCAGGGCTTCGGGCCGCAGAAAGCGTTCCCGTGCCGTCATCGGGGAGCGTCTGGTGAGCAGGTGATAGATTGTCGCACCCAGTGAATACACATCGCTGCGAATATCGGTGTGGGAATCGTCTCCACCATACTGTTCGAGTGGTGTGTACGCGGCGGTCCCCTGTCCCTGCACGACTGTGACGGTACGGGCCTCGTCACTCGTAAGGAGTTTCACCAGTCCAAAGTCAACGAGCTTGATTAACCCCGTGGGTGTTAACTTGATGTTGGACGGTTTGATATCTCGGTGTAAAATGGGCGGGTCTTGCGCGTGTAAGTACGCCAGCGCGCTGCATAGTTGATTGGCCCAGTCGAGCACCTGGGCTTCTTCGATGAAGCGATTTTCCTGCTGTGCTTTATCGATGAGTTCACGTAAATCGTGGCCGGGTACAAAGTCCATAACCAGGTATTCGCGCCCGTTTTGGGTAAAATAGTCAGACACCTTGGGTAGATTGGGATGATCCAATCGGGCCAGCACGGAGGCTTCCTGACGGAATTGCTCTTGCAGTTGTGTTAGCATCTCGGGTTCGATGTCGGGATCGGGTGAAATCTCCTTGACGGCGCAGGTACGACCCGGGAGCAGGATGTCCTCAGCGCGATACACTGCGCCCATGCCGCCTTGCCCGATCGGTCCGGCAATCTTATATCGATCCTTCAACATCGTTTGTGGCTCTAGCAACTTTACCATATTGCTGATAATAATCGCTTGAGGGCAGGTTGTCAAGTCGAGACATGGAGAATGTAATATGAACGAGCAAAATCAACCGTTATTGGTCATCTACAAGGGCGCGCTGGCAGGAATGCGTTGGCCACTGGGACGGGAAGCGGTTACACTGGGACGGGCGGCGGATTGCGATATCGTTTTGCCGGAGCGGCAGATTTCCCGCTACCACGTGCGTATCGAATGGGATGTAGACGGTTATGTGCTGCGCGATTTGGGCAGCAAGAACGGCACGTTTGTTAATGGGGAGCGCGTGCGTGGGCAGCTTTATCGTCTGCACGACGGCGACGAAATATCATTGGCAACGACGTTGCAAGTTGGTTTTGTGGCTGGCGAAGCTACACTGCCCCTGGAGGACGTTTTCTTGCCCGGCCGGCTAGTGGTCGATGAAGAATCCCGGCGTGTGCGGTTGGGACGTGAGGAATTGAATCCACCTCTGTCGCCTGCTCAGTTTACGCTTCTGGCGATGTTGGTGAAATCCAAGGGTGCAGTCGTCACCCGTGAGGACGTAATCCACGCGGTCTGGCCTGATGCAGTAGGCGGCGTCACCGACCAGGCCGTCGATGCGTTGGTCTATCGCTTGCGCGAGCGTTTGACCGAACTGGACCCTGACCGCAATTACCTCACTACGGTTCGCGGTCACGGATTCAGATTCGATGCCGAGGGCAATCATTTCGCGTAGTCATAGCTACGCAAGTAAATTTATACACTGCTATTTCCTTTGAAGACAAAAATGACTATTACATCGTAAATTAAGTTTCTTTAAACTTTTCGTTATTAGCGTGAACCTTAACATAGTGTGAATTGAGCTTGGCACGCGCCGCTTGGATGGAGAACTGCCAGGTGATCTTGACGCGCTTGGCA
>Ga0209723_1001003_pt1 | contig 47113 bp, 32 predicted proteins | sample BiotimSIPDNA_2_FD_185750 | JGI IMG/M metagenome (GOLD analysis project Ga0209723, IMG submission 185750) | Anaerobic biogas reactor microbial communites from Washington, USA - Biogas_R2 time_0 SIP DNA (SPAdes) (version 2) | ecosystem: Engineered > Bioreactor > Anaerobic > Unclassified | place... | reverse complement strand
CCCCCCCGGCAACTACTCTTACCAGTGTCCCTTCCGCTACCAGCGTATTACCCTTCGTGATTACCACCTCGCCCGTTTTTAAACCTTTGGTAATCTGGGCATAAGTATCATCCTCGATGCCCACCGTTACCGGACGCTCGTGGGCTCTTTTCTTATCATCCACCACATAAACAACCGTACCGGTACCCTTGGCTACCAGAGCACTGCGGGGAATGCAAACGGCATCAGTCTGCTTTACCGTAGGCACGCTCACGCGGGCAAACATACCCGACTTGATTAGCCCTTCGGGATTATCCATAATAACCCTGACCATATAACTGCGTTTCATGGGGTCAGGAACACCGGACACACTGGCGATTTTTGCCGGCAGGGCCTTGTCACTGACGGCCTTCAAAGTAACCTCGGCCGCAATACCGGCCTGCATATAATTAACCTCGGACTCACTTACGGCAAACTCTATTTCCAACTGGGAAGTATCACTTATAACTGCTGCCGGCACTTGCGGACTGGCCATATCCCCGACTGACAAACTCACATTACCCACCGTTCCGCTTATGGGAGCAGTAACACTGCAATTATTCAACTGCACCGAAGCCATATTAATGGCCGCATCCGCCTGAGCCAGCCCTACCTCGGCCGAATCAAACGCCGTCTGGGCAGACTCCATCTGCTGTTTGGAAACGGCTCCCGCCTCAAACAACTGTTTCGTCCTCTCCAGATTAGTAGTGGCGGTAGCCAGATTAAGCTCGGCGGCTCGTCTGCCCACCTGGGCCTGCTCAATACCGGCACTGTAATCGCTGCTATCCAGCGCAAACATAACCTGCCCGGCAGATACCCGATCCCCGGTCTTTACATAAACTCCCGTCACGCGCGCCGGAATCTTTGCTATTACACTCGTCTCATTAATACCCTTTACCGCCCCGGCATAAGAAACACTGCGGGCAATATCCCGTGTCACCACCTTGGCCGTGTTGACACTAATCTCCGTCTCCTTCTCCACCTTCTCGGTCTTGTCACACCCGGTTAAGGTTACCACCAGCAGCAGTAAAACTGCCAGCAGAATAAACCACCTGCCAAACTTTCTCTCCACCTGTGTCCCTCCCAATCAAATAAACTCTCTGATCATAGGGGATACCCTGCAGTGCTGCAGTTCCCCTTCACTTTCTCGTCCCCGACCGACGGGTCGGTCATAGTTGCATTATATCGTTAAGTCGGGAAGATAGTCAATGGGTGAGGGTGAGGGTGGTTTTGTAGTTTTGTAGAGGCGAATTCATTCGCCGGTCTGCGCGGGTTATTCTTTTCCGGCGAATGAATTCGCTGCTGCATAGGTTGAAAATAAACGATCTGAAACATTAATTACACTTATTGCCCTTCTCATTAATATTTTCCAGTATATAATTAATATAACTAAATTTATTAAGGAGGGCTTATTTGCAATGATAAGGAAACTAACTCATTTACTAAAAGCGGCAGCAGTTGCCGTCATTGTCTGTTTTGGTATTACCTGTATTGGTATTCCGGTCCAGGCAGAAGAAATTTATATCCCTGACTCAAATCTCAAACATCTGTTACTGTCACAAGCCAAACTCACTTCCTCAGATCTGGCTAAAATCGAAAAGTTGGATATTGCTGGTAAAGAAATAAGGGACTTTACTGGGCTTGAATATCTTACCAATCTAAAGGAACTCAAAATTGAAGGTGTTCGCATGACTGATCTGAGTTTTCTTTCTAAAGTGCCCACTCTTACCCGGCTCGATCTGCAGGATAATAAAATCAGCAATCTGACCCCCATTGCCAGTCTAGGTAAGCTGCAGTACCTTAATTTACAGGAAAACCAAATTACTGATCTTACCCCGCTCCAGGGTTTGACCAATCTCACTGAACTGGATTTGGAATTTAACCAGATATCAGATATCCGCCCACTATCCGGTCTGATCAAATTAAGAGAGCTCGATCTGCAGGATAACCGGGTTAGTGATATTTCACCACTGGCTAATCTAATTAATTTGGGATCTATAAACCTGCGTAATAATGAGGTTACAGAAATTTCAGCCCTTGTTACCATTGACAAGGCAAAAAATACCGGTATCGCACAATTTATAAACCTTGAAGAGAACCGCCTTAACCTGGGATCAACAGCAGGTAAAGATATTAAAAGCATTCTGGATAACAAACGTTTCATAGTACGTTATGAACCACAGAAGGTAATTCAGGTAAAACTAAACGGCAACTACCTGGCATCAGATGTTCCGCCCACGGTAATTGAGGGTCGTACCCTAGTCCCGCTACGGGCCATTTTTGAAGCCCTCGATGCCCAGGTATCCTGGGATGCCAACACCAAGAAAGTTACCGGCCAAAAAGGTTCTACAACTGTCGTACTTACCATTAACAAGAAAACTGCCCAGGTAAACGGTGTCAACACCATATTGGATGTTCCGGCTACCATCGTGGATGAAAGAACCATGGTACCTGCACGTTTCATAGCTGAAAGCTTGGGGCAAAGAGTTGCCTGGGACGAAAAATTAAGAACTGTTGTAATAAGCAAGTAATTACACAGCGCAAAAAGGGAGATACATTTCAACTGAAATGTATCTCCTCTCTATTAATATTATTTACCTAAATCTAATTGGCTGCTGTTTCAGTTTCATCGGTAACCGGCACTGACCAATCAGTCTTACTAAAGACCTCTGCACCGGTCAGGATCGCATATTGCGCTTTCAGTTTGGCTAATTGCAGCTTCAGATTGCTTAAATCAGTCTTAGCCTTACTATTCGCCAACAGAGTTGCATCCAGACTCTCGTAACCAGGTATCAGCGAAAGTTTGGGGATGAGCCCCAGATCGTACTTCAACCGGGCCACTTCTTCGTCTTTCGCTACTTTTTTACAGTCCAATTCTGCCATCTCTATCTGCCCTTCAATCGCATCAATTCCATAATACAATTGTTCAATAAGCACTCGTGAATTTCTTTGGGCCTCAGCGTAGTTCTGTTCAGCTGTCTTGAGGTTAATATCTTTCATCTCAGAGGACACTCCAAGCAATATCCAATTTTCTTTGCTCTTTTCAACATCCAGCAAGGCTTTCTGGCTCCAGACAGCAACTGATTCTGATGAACCTTTGAGAATCTCGCTGCTTAACTCACCCCGTTCATAACCAGTAATTAAAGCTTCACTGGTTAGAACCGGAGTCCAGTTAGGGTGCTGTCCCAACAATGAACGCAAAGCAGCAATAGAGCCTTCATAATTCAACTGTGCTGCCCGTAAGCCTTCTTCCATTTGCCGTGTACTGACAATTGTATTATCAAAGTCATAAGGAGAAATATAACCTATTGTATTTGCAACACTACTTGCTCTCAGCAAACTTTTAGTATTTTTTAAGCTCATCTCCAGATACTTCACATTATTATAATTCTTCACCGCTTCCGAATACGTTTCAATTACCTCTTTTGTTATTTGGTCCTGAGCTGCCTGCTCTGATCTTTTAGCATTAGCTAAACCTATTTCTGTCTGCTGGTAAGCATTAAATACCTGATCAAACGCATTCGTTACCAAACCTGCAACAGGAAAATAATCCAATGCCTCAAATGCATCATCACGTAACAACTGAGATTTCCTGACATTTAACTCTGCCAGACGTAAATCCGGATTATTTTTATAAGCTAAATCCAAAGCCTCCTGAATGCTTAATGCTTCACCAGATTCTTCAGCAACTGCAATTGTCGGTAACATAAAAGCGATACAAAAAGCAACCACTAGAAATGCTGTCATTAACCTAAGATTTTTGATAAGAACCCCTCCCCGTTGCTCTGACTCATCGGTCAATCCTGTAGCTAAATTATAGCTTTGCATTTTTACAGTGTCAACCAAAAGGCCCTTTCATAACATGTAAAAAGGGGTGTACCACCCGGTACACCCCTTTTAAGGTTTAAATTATTGTTATCTTACAATGATAACGGTTTGAGTTGCTTCATCCCAGCCTACCTGTGCGCCAAATGCTTCAGCAACGAAGCGTGCCGGCAGGAAGCTTCTATCGTTAACGATTTCAGGAGCAACATCCATGGTCTTGCTTTCACCATTTACAGTGTAAGTGCTGCTGCCAATGGTCAGTACAACAGTTGTTTCGCCTTCCTTGGTTAAGGTTACAGTCTGGTCAGCTTCAGACCATACAATTTCTGCACCCAGCATTTGAGCCAGATAACGCATCGGTACATAGGAACGGCTATTCTTAATGTAAGGAACTGTATCCATTACATAAGGAACTGCTCCGATTTCATAGATGTTGGAACCGATAACGAATTTGGCATGGCCGCCCTGTTTCGGAGTAATGGTAGTAGCAACTACTACATCGCCAACGGACTCTTCAGTTGCCCAGTTTACAAACGCGGTGCAACCAGCTGCAACGATCTCGTTGTTCTCTACTTCGTGACCAGCAAATTTAGCCTTTACGTCACCTTCCGGAACGGTACGGTCAACAGTCAGGTATACATCAGAAATTCTGATAGTACTCTTCTTGGTACTGGAAGAGTCAATGTTAATTATCAGAGCATTATCATAGTAATCTACATCGTCAATATCCAGGTCGCCTTCTTCAACTTCTACAACCGGATCACTATAGAACTCAACGCCATTAGGCAGTCCGATAACGATTCGCGGTCCATATCCATCAAAGTAAACATCTGACATAATGGTTTCATCCAGGATTGCACCATCAACGTTTTCAACAATCAGGATGTCTCCGACCTTCTGGTTCATGGCACCAATTTCAACTTTAGTCGGATTTTCAGCTTTAACAGTGATAGGTTTAACAACACTGGCTATAACAGCTTCACCAGCTGCTCCGGCGTTGCCGGATACAGTAACAGCAATGTCACCTTCAAAGTTAGGCTCTACTCTAACTTCCATATCTTTTACAACTATTTTGGCAGCCTCGCTACTGAAGGTAGCGGCACCAAAATCAAAGTCAACTCTCAGTTTTCTCTGACTGGTATTAGCAACTACTGAGAAAGTAACACCCGTAATACTTGTGCCTTCTTCTGATTCCATCTCGATTACAGGATCATCCTGTTCATCCAGTTGCCATTTAACTCCCTTGGGAAGTTCGAAGTACATTGATCTGCCAGCAATCAGGCTGCCTTCGATCTGTTCTTCAATGTAGAATTTACCAACTTCCTGTTCCTGACGTCCGGCCAGAACTTCTTCTTTGGTTCCTTCTACAACTTTTACACCATAGTCGCCATATTTGGCAACCAGAACCTCAGTCTTTGCAACAGCATCCATGTCGGACTCAACAGTAACATAGATGTCTCCCAATTTTGCAGTGTCTTCTACATCAATTGTGAAGTAACCGGTTCCTTCACTACCAATATTAATACGTCCGGCTTCGGTAGGTGCTACGTAATCATCAGGAATAGTAATTTCCATAATTCTTTCATTTTCAGGGTCAATAGTATATTGGAATACTTCACCAAGCAATGACCAAGCACCAGGTATTACGGGAACAATAAGATTACTATCATTCCAGGTAAAACCTTTAGGTAACTTCACGGTAATGGTTTCGCCAGCTTCAAATACACCAGCAGCAGTTTCGGCAATGATCAAAGTATCCATTTCGCCGCCGGAGTCGCCGAAGGTCTTAACGCTCTTGGCCATTACGGTTGTTGCGCCTTCGCCGAGTTTAGCTATAATAGCTGTATTAACTTGACCTAATACAGTGCTGTTGCTCAGGAACTTGGCAGTGACATCGCCTGATCCCGATTTTACCAGGATGTCATCGAAACGGAACATAATGCTTCCATCTCTATCTCCGGTTGTATAATTTGAATACACCATAACTTCAACAACATCAGTAGCAGTTTGCACTAAGGAACCAATACCAATATTATCGGTTGGCTCAGGGGTAAGACTGGCGGTATATTCGCAGCCTTTTGGTAATGAGATGGTTAACCACGCACCACCTGACGGAAGAGCTCTGACATCAGTGAGATCAACTGATACTACACCTAAATCCTGAGGGACAAGGCTATCAGTTGAAATAAGCGGAGCAGACAAACTGTTGTAAGTTGTGGCAGCAGATGCGGTGCCAACGCCTACAAACATGGTCATCAGCATAGCTAATACGAGTAGTAATGAAATCTTTTTGTTTCTAGCTTTTAACACTTTTCTTCCTCCTTTTAAAATATGTTTGGTATAAAATATAAATTTCTTTCAGGTAATCGACCTGTTGGTCACAAGTGGTTTGGTTACCAATTCCCCCTTCCTAAGAATTGAGGTTTTTAGATGATCGGCGGAGTATCGTTTCAGCCATATATTTCCTCCGCCAAGCTATTATGGCTAGTATTTATGACGATAAGGTTAAGAAAAATGTTCCACTATTGCCGAAAATTTTGCTCATTCATCCTGAAAAGACTTATTTTAGTTATAAATATTCTCAAAAAAAAATCCCCGGAATCTTCCGGAGACTGCTACGCTAGTATATATATAGAATCTTTACTTCATTTAAGAATTACCAAAAGCAACACTCTTCGCTATCGTTTTAAAGTGAGATTATTTTGTCATGCTGAGCGTTAGCGAAGCATCTCCTGCCTCGTCCGGAACTCCTCATAGAACTCTTTCACCATACGACCAAACTCCCGCAAAAATCTGTCTACACTAAACCCCTCCGCGTGCTGACGAATAACCGTTGGATCAAACGCCGCTTCACAATCTCTAAATCTCTTCAAGGCAAGTTTTAATGGCTCTTTATCCTGTTGGTCAAAGAAAAGACCGGTCTGCCCATCCACAACTGTCTCCAAAGCCCCTCCCCGTCCATAGGCTATCACTGGTCTGCCACAGGCTTGCGCCTCGAGTGGGGTAATGCCGAAATCCTCTTCGCCTGGAAAAATAAATGCCCGGCAATCCTGATAAAGCTTTAACAACTCATCATTACTTACCCGCCCCCTAAACTCCACTGTTGGTCCGGCCATACTTTTCAACCGCTTTAATTCCCCGCCATCACCGGCTACTATCAGCGGCAGACTCATTTCACTGCATACCCGCACTGCCAAATCAATTCGTTTATATGCAACCAGACGACCGGCACACAGAAAATACTCCCCGGCCTTTGCCTCACCCGGGACAAAATAATTGGTATCTACCGGCGGATATATAACCTCAGCCTCCCGGCGGTAATGCTTGCGAATACGGTTTTTTACATTTCCCGAATTAGCAATAAAATAATCCACCCGGTCTGCTGACAGCCTGTCCCACAATCGTATCCAATGCAGCTGCCGACGAATATAATTTCGCAGCGGCCATGGTTTATCCCCAATATAATCCTGATAAAAATCCCAGGCATAACGCATGGGAGTATTGCAATAGGAAATATGGCAGCAATCTGCCCGCGTAAGCACGCCTTTGGCACAGGAAGTGGAAGAACTAATTACCAGACCGTATTCCCTTAAATCCATCGCCTCTATCGCCGCAGGCATAAAAGGCAGCAGCCACTGATGTCTGCGCCTGGCAAATGGAATCCGCTGCAAATAGGAGGTACGTATATCCATGCGGGCAAAATCCTCCGGCATATTATTCTGTTCATATAACAACGTATAAACAGGAGCATCCGGAAAAAGGCGGTGCATTAACTCCACCACCTTCTCGGCGCCCCCCATATTTGTCAGCCAATCATGAACGATTGCAACTCGCATACTATCCTCCTAATCTATCACATGCAGTTTCACCAGTGAGGTAGGAGAACCTTTCTCTGCAAACCAGTATGAACCCTCTTCCACCATATCAAACTCCAGCACATAATCACCCGGCTTCAATTCTGGAAGAAACTCCACATCAATCCTAACGCTGTCATCCGGCCTTATATCACGAGGTAACTCAAATCTTTCATTATCAAAATTAATCATCTTCTTCTGTTCATCCCTTATATGATAAGACACATGCACCGGATCGCTTCCCCCCCGTACCCAGATATAATTGCCCTGATTCAGGACTTCCACATTAATAGTGATTTTCTCACCCGGCTTTACTGTAATATCATACTGGTCAGGCAGAATCCTGGCCCGACATATCTTATTGTCCTGATCCAGACCATTTTCAAGCATATAAATCCGGCTCATGACATCTGCATTATATATAATCAAACCAACAATCAATACTGGCAAGACTACCAGTAAAACGGTTTCCAGCTTCCTGTTCATAAATGAAATCCCCCTCACATTGACACGCAATCACGGTAAACCCGCAAAGTCTCCACAGCGCATCTTCTCCAGGAAAACCGCTGTGCCTGTTTCAGCCCCAACTGTGACAGCTCATTCCGTAAAGAAGCTGATTCAGCCACGCGGAAAATGGCCTCCGCCAGATCATTTATCTGATAAGGGTCAATTAGTATGCCCGCCTCCCCCACTACCTCGGGAATAGAAGCAGCATTGGAACTAATCACCGGCGTACCGCAGGACATGGCCTCCAGCGGCGGCAACCCAAAGCCTTCATATAATGAAGGATAAACAAACGCCATCGCCATATTATACAGGCAGGGTAAATCATCACTATCTACATATCCCGTAAAAATAACCTCCTGCTGCAGATGCAACTCCTGTACACGGGAAAAAATACTCTCATACAGCCAACCCTTGCCTCCTGCCAATACCAATTTCAACTCTGATGCAGGTTCCTCCTGCCGATAAAGATAATAAGCTTCAATAAGCCGCTCCAAATTTTTCCTGGGTTCAATCGTACCTACATATAATAAAAACTGCTCCGGCAGATTATATCGGGACTGTAAATCCTTCAGCTGCTTCTCAGAAATATTCATTGGCCGGTAATGTGACCCTGCTCCCAGATAGATTACTTCTATCCGTTCCTTAGGAACCCGCAGCAATTCCATAATTTCCTGACGGGCATGTTCAGAATCTGTAATAATCCGGTCAGCTTGCCTCAACCGACTCTCAAAAGCCCGTAAAATCATAACCCGCCGCCGGGGATGGTACTGGGGGAATATTCGGTGGGACATATCGTGTATAGTAATTACTGTTTTCCCGGAGAAAGCGTGGGGAACATAATTCGGTTGATGATAGAGATCAAATCCCTGCATCCATCCGGGAGAGAAAGGCAGGTATTTTCTAAAACTCCTCTCAGCAACAGGAAGTACAGACACGCCTTCAATACCAGGTTCCCCTGTCTTATCCAGCAACTTCCGGCGCATCCCAACGCTCAATTCATCACCCTCGCCCATAACCTTCGCAAGCTCAAGAATCAAATTATATGTATAATGTCCAATTCCGGTCCCCCCGTTTTCCAGGGTATTGCCGTCAATTAGAATGTGCATAAATTACCTCAATATCTTGATTACACTATAGTGTTTTTTACCATTAGATACAATGTTCGCTGCGTACCCTCAATCAGTTGTTTATCTATAATTGTAAAATACCGCGAAAAATCTTTTTCAAAATTCTCCTCATCATAACAATTGAAAATATCTTCTCTGGAGGATAAAAGCTTCTGTACTTGTGAGTCACTTTTGGGTACAAATTCTATTATTAAATTGCTGCCAATATTACTAAAAAATTGAGCAATTTTAACCAATGGAACATTGTTGGATATAGCCAGGTGATGAATTAAAGCCAATGCCATTACAGTATCAGGCAGCATTCTCTGCAGAATGGATTTTCGTTCGGTATTAGACCATCCTATTCCAGAGCTTGGATTAGTTAAATCTAATAATAGCGGCAAAATATTAGCTTCTGAATATTTTTTGCTATATAAATAATTCTTTTCTACCGCTACCGGATCAATATCAAAAGCAACTGTCTTTATATCTTTATTACTGGCTATTCTGCTAAAAACACCAGTATTCGCTCCCAGATCCCACACATAGTTTGATGCTGCTTTTTCCAGAAAACTGTTCACCAGTGTTTTCTTTTTGTCAAAAGCATCTTCGGTATAGTTGGTTATTGAATAATAGTCACCCCATTCAGTACCTGCCGCCTTCCATTTTAAGCCCTGTACGGCAGATTCCAGACTATCAATAAGAGCCATTAAATTTCTGCGACTCATTTCATAGTTTTTTATACTCTTTGGTTTATCTTCGTGCTGTTTTTGACTTTTTGCATGCAGGTGTATATTCATCAATACTGAAAACTTAAATTTAGTTTTTCTCGGCAAAAGCTTGCTGGCCAAATCCAAAGGAATGCCATCGATATAAACTCTTAAGAGTTGACTCAAGCGGATATCGGTATAGGCCATAAGAACAAGAGGGGCCAAAAAATGTTGACAAAACTGCCGGTATGCTACCCAGGGCATACCTTCCTGATATTTTTCAAAAGAAAGCGTATCAATGAGAATCGGTTTACCATTATGAAATTGAATATTATAAGCGCTGGCATCCTTTAAGGTCACACCATATTTCATGGCAATTTTTTGTATTCTTAAAGTCGTCAGAGCCGCATCCTTAAGCTGACTGAAGCACCATTCATAAGGGTAGGAAATAAAGTGTACTACTTCTGGAGAAATAAGCTTGTAAGTATCCGCCTCCTTTGTATCTGATGACAATTCCTGATGAGATATAAGCAACTTCTCATCAATCAATTTCTTATACAGGCCGGACTCTATCAGCCAATCATAATGTTCTTTGTAGCAGATATTTACTTGTCGTATGAGCTTACCCTGCTCCCAATATAAAAAGCCGCTGGGATCACGAAATGATCCTTCCTCTCTTTGCTGCATCACTAGACCTCCCTGGAATCCTCTTCTTTGGTAAAGTAGGCCTTAATTTTTCTCCAGTAGATCTTAATGAAAGCACCGGCAGCAACAACTGCACCAATAATCATTTGGATAATAAAACTGCCTGTCCCCGGATCAAGATAAGCAAAAACCGGAACTACATTAAAAAACATATAAATTCCCCTTCCTTTTTAATTAGGTTAAATATTATTATCTATCTACATTCATGGTTATGGAATATATAGCTATAGCTAGTTCCCTAGTATCTTCACTTATGCCAAGTTCCTTTGGTGATTTTGCGTCAGGTGTTTCAAAAACTATATTTAATCTACCCTGGCTTAACAAATCCTTTGGTATTAATATGGTTTTCTCCTGCTGCCCACCCTCAGAAAACACCCATTGGTCTGTGGGTTTATCATTAATGATTACATTAACCTCTTGATGGTCTAGTTTACCCGGTACAATAAACGGGTGAAGTTTAACCTTAAGTATAAGATTCTGCTCAGATTCTTTTATTGGGAAAACCAGAGAAGCGATTTTACCATTTGTCCAAGTAAAATCTTTTTCTGCCTGACTCCAACCACTGGTCATAAATTTATTGCTATTACCTCCCTGAGAAAATCTTATCGGTTTATTAAATTCCATAGCAGCAATTTTGCTAAGGGTTATAGATGATACTGCTATTCCTAACATTCTGTCATCATCGCTTAAGCCAAACTTATTAGGAGAAGCAGCGTCAGGAAACTCGAGCGAAATATCCAGCATGGAGTCTTTTAATAAATTTTTCTGAATAATAAATTCTATATCCTGGGCTCCGGGCTTTGTTAATACCCACTCACCAAGTTGTTCTCCCTCTACACTTACATTTATTCTTTGTTGATCTAACTTACCAGGAATCAAAAATGGACTAAAACTAATTCTCATTATCATATCGGATTTAATATCGTGAACAGGGAAAGCCAGGGTAGCCATTTTACCATTTGTCCAGGTAAAATTTTCTTCAGCAGCACTCCAGCCCCAACCTTGAACATATTCAGCATTATTACTGCTGGTAATAAATACGATCTTTTCATCTAACTTGAACTCATATTCCCTGCTTCCAGGGGGTGGGTACCTCTTGCCAGAAAAATTCCAGGATTTCATATCCCAGCTAAAACCATTTACTTTATACTCTTCTATCAACGGTAAGTATTCTTTACTCCAATCAAAGTACTCTGGGGTCCAATTATAATAATAGAAATATCTTGTTCGTTGTTCACCTTCACTTATTGTTAATACTGATTTACCATGGCCTTTATTAATGCCCAATTCTGTCATTATAGTTGGAATGACATCTTCCAGTGATACTGGTGCAAGAGATAAATCCAAATCTCCCTTAGCAGAGAATGGCTTTACTAACACTAATGGTATGCCGCTAGTTATCATTGGGGGTATGACCTCTCTGTCGGCCATTTCATTAAATGAATTATTTAAACCACAATGTCCGCTTGGCATACCATGATCGGCAACAATTATTATCATACAATCATCATATATTCCGGTTGATTTTAATTGCTTTAGGAAACTCTCAACTAACTTAATATTAGCGCGTGCATGGATCTTTGCCCCATTACGATCCTGGGGCAATTCATCAACTTCTAGGTTTTCATTAAGATTGAAGGGGGGATGTATACCCCTTAAATGGTAAAATTTAAAAACGGGTTTTTTTATATCAGCAGTCATTGTTGGAATTCCAGAGTAAAACTCTAAATCTTTAATAATATTTATTGCTTCTGCCTTTTGATAATCAGTATCGTAAAAATATCTCTTGGCAAAATGAGGTACATGACGAAATATTGATAGTTTATACATAATTGCCAATGTATTTGACCTCACATTATGATCTCTATTTTGTATATTATCTGCAATATCTTTAGATGGAAAAACCGTTTTAGGTACATTGGGATATACTTCTGAAATAAATCCATTTGACTTTAATATACTGGGTAGTGAATCTTTATTGTATGCCGATTCAATATATTTCTGATATGGAACAGAGTTATCATAAATTTGTCCAGTTAATAGACATGGTATCGCACCCATCGTTGTTGGATAAGACCCAGTTGCATTAGGATAATATGTAAAGCCATCAAATCCATTCTTAATACTGGCATTCTCCAGCATTATCTCATTGAAAATGTCTGATTGAAATGTGTCCAAAACAATTAATATAACATTTTGCTTTTCAGAAAAACAGAACAAGTTACTTGTATCTATTTGAAGTCGCTTCCAATTATTTGCATCAGGCGCTGAATAAACTGTAAATCCTAACGCCCCTAATTGTACAACAATAAAAAAAACACTTAGTCCCTTTAATAAGGGTTTGAACCATTCAGACTTAAAAACAAAGAGTATAATAATAGCAATCCAAATAGATATATCAATAATCCCAAACTTCCAATAATTGGCCCATTCTATTTGCTTTCCATCCCATAATCCATAATTCCACACTAAGAGATTTCCTTGAATCCAAAATAGCAAGCCAAGGGCAAAAACTACCGGGATGATTCTCTGGTAAATATTATCTTTTAAATTTGAAATAATTAATGAGAGAACTATGGTTAATAAAAAAGCAAAAATAAATAAAAAAAATACTATATCTGTATACCTAAATGAAAATTCCTGAATATTGCCATAATAAATAAACGAAGGGCCAAAAAACAGCAATGTAAAAATCAAGAATGCTGATGCACAAAGACTTGTTAAGAATTTATCAGATAAAGCTACGTTCAATTTTTTTCTCCTTTATTTGATTAAAGTACAAACAATACTGTCAATAGATATCAAACCCTAACATTTGACTCAGCATGAAATATTATAAGATTACATTAGGTTGACAGGGAATACCTTTGCACAACCCTTAACCAATTGTTCATTTTGATCCAATTTTAACTCCGCCAGCAATTCCGCTACTGACATTACTAAATTTTCTAATATGTATTTTCCCTTAGAAATTCCATCTATAAATTTTAAATAATCCTTTGCTGCCTTTCGAATATCCAGGGTTTTCATTTGCATAACTGTAAATATTGTTGCCTCTATCCAATCTTTTCTGAGGATTTTCTATCAACTTTAAGCATCAATATTTGTTCTTCTTGTTTATCGTAAACATCAATCTTAATTACTGTATCATCAGTAATTCTTTAAATATTTGTTCCTTTACTTTGAATATTCTTTATCAATTTAAGAGCAAAATACCCGTAACATGAATTATCTATTTCCTTAATATTCTTTATATACTGTATCTCCGCTGTCAATTGATCCAAATAAGATTCAATTCTATCTTTGAATGCTGTGTAATCATAGAACCGACCATGCCTGTTTCCCCAATCCCTGCTACAGTAAACAACTGCCCCTTCATCGAATTGCACATTATTCGGTAAACTAACGGTGGGATCGGTTTGTATGGCATGTTTGTTATCGTGGGACAACAAATCCCTCTTAATTAAGGTATCAGGTTTATTTCTTTAGTTAATCTCTAATCTGCGCCGCCTTCGAAATGCTCAAATTAACCTTTCTTATTTTAAGCTTATAGCTCCTTTATTTTTGCGCAATTATATTAAAAAGCCATTCGTCTTTAGGTGTTATTGATAATATAGTTAACCCTGCACTTTCCAGATAATATTTGATTAGTAGTTCAGTAAAACCAGTATAATGGAAATCACCATCATACGCTTGCGTACCAAACAGGCACTGCATTAGTTCCTGTTGTTTTTCAATGCTTTTATACTCATTCTTCGAAAATAGCCCTAGTAAACCTACCACATTTGGTACACGAAGCACCAGTTTGCCGCTTGGTTTCAGCAGTCTGCTCCACTCCAATAGAACACTTTGTGTTTTTGGTCGTGGAATATGCTCTAAACAATCTTGCGCAATTATTTCCTCGTAATAGTTTGAAGGTAACATTATAAGATTACAAATATCGGCAACTATGTCAGGTTTATGAAATGATTGAAAATCAACATTTAGATACCCTTCTTTTATATCAAAACCACATCCTAGATTTAATTTGTTGGGGTATTTAGAGTAATCGTAATTTTCAGAGATCATATCTTGATGCTCCTCCCGCACCTCGTTTAGTTTTACTAATAACTTTGAAGCAATGCTCTTCCAATCGAATTTATTGCTCACAAGTAAATGCCCCTCTCGAACCATTTTATTAACACTTTTGCCATTGTTTTCAATGACTTCATATATTCTTTCAGGCATCTCATCCAACGTACAGATACTTAAGTGTTCACCATCAACTGCCCCTATTCCCCTTGCGCCAAATTCAGTCGAAATGACGGGTATTCCAGCTGCCATATAGTCAAACATTTTCAGGTTGGTGCCCGATCCGGATTTCATGGGATTAATAGCAAAATCCACAATACTAAATATAAAGTTTTTTTCCTCATCATCTACAACCCCTAATAATCCTACATTATTTGGGATTTGTTCAGAACTAAATGCCAGGCATTGACTTCCCATCAATAAGAATATAACACCGGGCATTTGTTGCGCAATTTTAAATATTTCTTCACATGCTTCTAAATTGGGTGGGTGCCAGCTTCCCACAAATAAAACGAGAGTCTCATTTTCCAAACCTAAATCCTTCTTTTTTTCCTGTCTTTCATCCCAGGATATAAATGGTACTGAACTGGTATCAACCCCATTAGGTATTACAATAAATTTGTCTTCGGGGACTTTATATAGCTCCGCCAAGCGCTCTGCATCTTCCTGAGAACAGGTCATAATCAGGTCGCTGTCCCGGCAGCATAGTTTCTCAATTTTGAAGACTTCTTCTAATAGATCCTTTGCTTGTGGAGGTAGAACTTTGGATTTTAATTCAAACTCCACATTATGGGCCTCATAAACAAGCGCATATTCTCGTTTCTCACTTGCCAATTCATGATACAGATATGGATGAGAAACGACAGCAACATCTGCTTTTCCGACTGCAGACCTCAGGCTTTCTCCATATCCTGGTGTTAACCGTGACAATAAAGGCATTGCTACATCAGTAACAGGTACACCAACCTTTTGCTCAATTTGCCACTCTTTTTCCTGATGAATCGAAGTCTTGGGAAAACGAATTTCTTTTAGACCGGGAGCAATTTGTCCTTTAAACGTTGGCTCATCATAATTCGTAAAGGAGAACACCTCAACATCGTAGTGTTGAGCTACCTGTTTATACAGGTTATATATTCTGCTCTGTCCTCCACCCCGGGGTGGATAAATGGGAAAAGTCGAGGTAACTACCATTCGGGGACGTTGTGGGTTCAACTTTCTAACGTTAGTCTTTGTAGTTTCCCCAAGCAGACCAGTTACCAGATTGTCCCATGAAATATCACTGACCTTTGCTTTCCCTTCCTCACCCAACTTTTTAGCTTCATTTCTGTTTGCTGCTAAATAGTCGATTTTCCCGGCTATTGCTCTCGGGTCAGGAGGCACACTGAAACCGGTAACACCATTAATAACAAACTCATTACTGCCACCTGAGTCTATACAAGTTATAACAGGTTTTCCGCTCTTAAAAGCTTCAATCGTTATTAATCCATAATCTTCCTCATAGGGAACGAATGGAACCGCCAAAGCGTTGGAGTACAAATCTACTAATTCCTCATTATTAACGAAGCCCAAAAATTCGATCCTCGGGTCATCTGCTGCCATACTTTTTAAGGTCTCTTCCTGTGGTCCGGTTCCTGCGATTTTGAATTTGATATCAGCCTTTACGTTTTTCATCGCATTGACAAGCAAGTCTATTCTCTTTGGACCATCTAGTCTGCTAACAGTAAATACATAATCAAAATCATTATTATTGTAGGTCGGCAAAAATGGCGGCGGATATAATACAGTCGGGTTTATCCCCACTGGGAAATACTCCGTTCTCCGTTTGACGGTTTCGGAAATGCAGAAGAATTCTTTTGCATTGCTTAGTCCTTCATTATCCAGGTAGTGAATTATTTTTCTGATAAAAGGCCCGGGAAATGCATAATATTCATCGGGAACATTTGCTTCTTTCAGTTGATAAATTAAGCCTAGAATTTCATCTAAGGGAGTACCATTTTTATCTATTACATCTAATATTTCATTTATTTTTTTATGCTTACGGGATACTTCTGTACCTAATCCAGTAAAATGATAGGTGTCATATAAACCACGCAAACGGTGAATCATGTAACAGACATGATTATCATGTTTAACCATCCAGGCTGGATACTTACCTGTAATCACCATATCAAAATGACTCAAATCTAACTTGCTGAATACTTGATAACTGTCTATTAAATCCCAAAAGCTGTTCTCTTTAGAAGGTAATTTAATAAGTTCAGCATTATGTGCAGTATTTTCATTTATCCAATTGTTTAAGCCCCACAGGAGATTTTCCACCCCGCCAACGGTAAATGGGACCGGGCTTGGCCCAACTATAGCTATTTTCATGTTATTACTCTCCTGTTAAGTTTAAATCAATTAAAATTTCAGCTAATGATTTTATAATTTCCTTATCTGTTTCAGATATTTGGAGTGCGTTTAGAACTCTTGCTATTTCCGAAAAGATTATCTCCATCTATTAAGTACCCCACATTTATAAAGTAGAAGTTAATTTATCAATAGCATAATCCCAATTAACGCCTTTAACTTTATTGTAGCCGTTGTTTCCTAGGTCACGCGCCGAGGATGTTCTCTCACGATAAAGTCGGTTGATAAACTCGCCAAACATTTCGGGTTTTGGTCCATCAGCAACCAGAGCATTTACCTCATGCTCCGTAAATTCCATTACCCCCCCTGAATCGGTACAGGTTACCACTGGTTTTCTGGATAGAAAGGCTTCCAAGGTTATATAGCCATAATCCTCATCATACGGTGCAAAAAACACGGCAAAACAATTAGCGTATAATTTTAATAATTCATTATCTTCTACAAAACCAAGAAATTTTACTCGATTATCCAATTTTAACTCATGAGCAAGTTTTTTCAGGTAAGATTCAAGTCCACCTGTTCCTGCGATAAGACATTTAATCTTCTCATCTGTATGTTGCATAGCACGTATGAGTACTTCTACCCTTTTTAAGCCTTCTAATCTACCAACTGATAGTATATAATCTCCATATTCTTCACAATAGTACTTACCATAATGTTTGGGGGGATGGTATAATGTCTCGGAATTAATTCCGTTATATAATTTCAAACGTTTACTTGTATTTTGGGCAATGGTAAATATCTTTTTTGATTCACATAAAGTTTTATTATCAATTTTAATAATCTGATCCCTAATCTTCAGATCTTGTTGATTGTTTGAGTCAAAATCACTATAGGGTGTACCGTACAAATCGTAAATTGCCCGATGCTGGTGCATTAACCAGGTTACTTTATTAGGATGATCTATTACATATGACGGAAACTTGGTAGCAATCACTAAATCCACTTCTTGCCCTGCTATTTCACATATATTAAGGGTTCTCCATATTACAGCGTTTTTAATTATCTCAATTTTGGGGTTCCATTGAAAAGGCATATTAATTACTTCTGCATTAAAGCCCCTTCTTTTTAATTCCTGCTGCAGAGACTCAACCATTAGCTCAGCCCCACCTTTAATAAAAGGAACCCCTGCAAATGTTATAAGTACATGTTTTTTCCTCATGAAAAATACTCCTGGTATTTCTTATCATTCTACTTGTATGCAATTACCGCATAGTCCTGGTTGCCAAATAACAGATTGTTTATATTATTCACCCCAGCGTTGAACTCTTGAACATTACTTTCGGTGCCTTCAATTTGTAAAAATGGCACGAATCTATCCTTAACAGGGCTAGAATAAATAAATTTAATATCTTTAAAACCTTCACTTTGCAGTATAAACTTTACAGTTTCAGGATGAACTGGTTTGTTGTGAGATGGATCCATATAAAACTGATTAGCAAAAATAAGAAGGGTTTGTAGATTAATCGTTTCTAATAATAAACACCCGCCGGGACTTAATTTATTAAATGCAATCCTTATCATTTGTATCATTTCAGCAGTAGTTAAGTGCTCAATTACCTGAGCGGCAAACAATCCGCCCAATGAGTTATCATTCTGTAATCTCAAGTATTCCAATCCATCTGCTTCTATTACTGGCAATCCTCTGTCCTGGCAATATGCAACCATGTCAGTATTTAAGTCAACCCCGGTAACATTAACTCCATTCTCTATCATAAGTTCAACAAACTCGCCCCTGCCACAGCCAAAATCCAGTACGTTTGACTTACCTGAAAAATACTCAACATAGACTCCCTGACGCTTCTTTATTTCCTCCCGACTGCCCCGGAAACGCTGTTCAAAAAGAAAATAGTCAAAATCAAGGTTATTCATTTTATCGTCAGCAATTATTCGGTCAATAGTAGGCGTCTGTATATCTAAACTTAATCCTTCATTAACTTTCCTCTCAATTCTTCTCAGGCGGTCATTGGCAATAGTTAATTCTGCAAATAAGCCACTGATATTAGCTTCTATATCAGATATGTTGTTTTCTTTGACTCTATTTTGTATTTGAATACTTTCAAATTCTGATTGTAGTCGCATATTTTCTGCTTGAATAACTTTAAATTGTTCGACAAGTTCCATATTCTCTTTTTGGAGCACTTTTACCTGTTCGATAAGTTCCAGCACATTTACCCTGTTTTGCTCAATCTCTTTTGCATAACTATGTAATAAATCACCAGTAACATTCAGGGATCTGGTAACACTTCCGTTAAACTCGCGCTGCTGATCTATGGGTGGGTTAATGTACCAGCGGAGAAACTTTCGTACTGTCTTTTTTCCGAATACGATTAAACTACCCACGGTTTTACGATGTGAGGTAATTAGCCATTCGGTCATTATATTCCATCTGAGGTTATTGTTTCTAAGCTCTAGATCGAGATCATGAAGTTTGTTTTGTATTGTGCTTTGGTTTACAGCGGGCATGGAATTATTATCGGTTTTGTCTTGATTTATTTTCATGTTTTCAGCTCTCATGGCTTCTTTTATTCTAAGCATGACTTCATCTACGGTAAGCTTTGATTGATTCATAATATCCCCTCCCTCTATATAACTTCCCACTTGTGATCCAGCCTGCATACACCTGCTTCCTGCTTATCTGAATATACGCTGATTTTGACCTGCCTTGTCTGATAATCGTAAGGTGTACCATAATGATCGTGGGCAGCCACATCCAGGAAATATTCACCGGAAGTCAAGTTTAAACGATCTATAAAAAATCTTACGGTTATTTCCTGTCCGGGTTTCACAATATTTACCTGATATTTATCTATATATGAATTGGTTCCATAACAACATACATTATCCTGCCTGAATATACCGATACCAAATACTAAATCATCTACAGTTTGGTAAGCTTTAGCTTTCATCTCAATAATACAAGGTTCCCCACAGAGAAATGTAAATTTATCATTTCCATACTGATCCAGAAAATATGCCTTTTCAATCACAATACTGCGGTTACCCCATCTATCTGCCTCAGGTGACTTTGTTTCTTGACTTTTTTCATCTTCTTGATGCATTTTCGTGTTTTCTGCTGTGATACGTTCATTATCACGGATAGCAACTGCAGTTCTATATTCATTGATAATATCCACCGGATAACCACTACCAGCTATACAACCGTCTTTCAACCAAATTACTTTATCACATAACCTTTCTATTGAAGTCAGATCATGGGATACAATTACAGTTGTTACTCCTTCAGCCTTATTATGTTCCATGCGGGCAAAACATTTTTTTTGAAAACTTTCATCCCCTACAGCCAGGATTTCATCAACTAACAGTATATCCGGTTCCACATTAATTGCCACTGAGAAAGCCAGACGCATATACATTCCGGATGAATAGGTTCTTACCGCACTGTTAATGAAGTCTCCCAGCTCAGCAAAATTAAGGATATCGTCTAAACGACGATTTATTTCTTTGCGGGTCATACCTGATATGGCAGCATTCATATATATGTTTTCCAGTCCGGTAAAATCGGGATGAAAACCGGCCCCCAGTTCCAGCAGGCTGGATACCCGGCCATTTATTTTTATATCTCCCTTATCAGGATATATAATACGGCTCATCAACTTTAACAGGGTGCTTTTGCCGGATCCGTTTTGTCCGATTAAACCTACCGTTTGACCGCGTTCAATATGTAAATCAATGTCTTTTAATACCCACAGGTCTTTGTAGGACGAGCGGCGTTTCCCGAACAACAGCTTTTCTTTCAGAGTAGGTGCATAATCATGATATAGTCGATATTTTTTTGAGACTCCGTTAACTTCTATGGCATAATTCATTGATATTCTCCTATACTACTTCAGCAAAGCCTCTTTCTTAGAGTTTCAGAGAAGATATCTAAACATCAGAATTAAGATTGCGATGTCTCATAGATTACAGTCCTATTATGACATAATACTACATAATTATCCACGCTGCATTATCTTATGGTTATGATAAAATCGGCATTTTCTTAACGAAAATGCCGGTGTAAAAAAATATATAGGGTATAATTTGTCATTAAACATTAATTAATTCTGCATGATAATCTGCTTAATTTATGACCCCCACCTGAATACCATATTCACTGCAGATCTGAGTAAATTCCCTCGATTTAACAAAATTGGCCAGGACATCCCTTCTACTCATGCCGGTACTTAATTTTTCTAACCAAAATTCCAGTCCCCCACTATCAGGTTCCCGGTTAAAAAATACCCGGTACATTATGCCCATAAAGTCATTATCGGAAAGGTTTTTAGCTATAAATTCAGAGCTGAATATAAAACCTTGGGATATATCTGCTCCTGTCTGTTGTCCAGTAGCTAATTGATTTACCCAGTAGTTTAATCCTTCCGAATCCGGCCTTCTATCCATACACTTAACGTAAAATCTATTAACAAAAGCAGTGATTTTAGGGTACAAATCTGCAGGCCCTGTTAACTGAATACTTCCTCGGTTTATTTCATAATTGATACATACTACATTAAATTCATTCGAGTTCACAAAGTTGGCTAAAACAAACTTTCTAGACATTCCATCATTTAATGTGCTCAACCAATATGTTTTACCACCTTCGTCAGCAACTCTATCAAAGAATGTACTGTACATAATATCTAAAAATGCATCATCCGTAACATTACTTGCTATAAATTCAGTACTGAACACAAAGTTTTCGGCTACATTTGCTCCTGTCATTTGTCCAGTAGTCAGTTTATTTACCCAGAATTCCAATCCTTCCGGTTCCGGCTCCCGGCTTAAGCATAGTTGATAATACCTGGTTACAAAATTACTGATATTAGTCACCGAATTCCTAACTATAATTTCTTTATACCACTCTTCACTGACAATATTATTTGTATCATAGGGATTAGGTATAGAGGTAATAATTCTAAATTTATATGTACCCGGCACTACGTTCTGATTGGAATCATTTTTACCGTTCCATGTAACAGCTTGCGCACCTTTATTTTGGGTCTGCGCATTTACCAGAGTACGTATCATCGAATTATTACTATCCAATACCTGAATGGTAACTTCGGTATTATCATTGAGTAGAACATAATTAAGTTCTACAGTTGGTTCATCTAAAGCCATCCAGCTTGGGGATTGAGTACGAAGTTCCAGAAGCAAGCCATTTTTCACAGTTACATCAGCCAGATAAAGTCTTGCATCAGCCGTATCTTTATAAATGTCCCATAAAGATATACCGGTATAGGCTCCATCGATTCCAGTAGAATCGGGATTGCTTGTAAACGTAAAGGCTGTATTATTTGTACTGCCCGGGAAGGGATCCCCGGCATCCCCCCAGTTATTGCCTTGCCATAAATCCCATCGGCCATCTGCTTCCAACGGCATCATAGTACAATTATAATTAACTGTATTATTTCCAATATAACGCTCGGGATTATTTACCCACCAAACCAGCAGTCCTTCACCGGGTAGAGCGCTGTCATAGCCAATTTTTTGTCGATTTTCCACAAGAAAGTGGACCAGGCTATCCGCTCCCTCAGTCCATAACTTTAATGCAAATGCATTATCGTTGATATTAGGAATTTGTACTTCACTGGTATCCTGGGTTGGTACCGTGTAATCCAACCATCCAAGGTAATGCCGGGACCAGGCTGAAAGTCCGGCAGGGCAATCGCCACTGTTCCCGTTCCAACCGCCGCTAGCCATCAACTCCCATTCACCTGCACCTTTAGAATCGTAGCTGGTATCATATAGGTCAGGCAAACCCAGTACATGACCAAATTCATGGGCAAGGACACCTATCTGACCTGTCTCAGGATTCATATTATAGATGTAGACTATCTTACCACCACCCACATCCACTCCCCCATAAATACCCCATTTATGCGACCAGATGGTGCTATTGGCTGCTCCACCCTCTTCCTGACCAGCACCGGCGTGGATAATGGTCACAGCATCAATAATACCGTCATAATCAGTATCATATTCCGACCAGTTAAACCCCGGATTAGCGGCTTTAGCTAACTGCACTGCCTCACGAGCCAGTTCATAGATTGGTACTTCCGTTCCGCTTAGTCCTGTATCGATATCTCCGTTTTCATCACCAGCATAGTATTCTATCGGGTGTATACTTCTATAAGGACCCAGCACCGTCCCTGCTACTGTTAATTTTCCGTACGACTGTTGAGCATAGTAACTCCTCATACTGTTGCCGTTTCCGAATATTAGATTATTAAAATAGGCGTTGTCATGGCCTGCATCAAAATTTTTGTTTTGAAAGTCAACCATTATAACTATATTCCTCTTGGTTCCTATCTGTGGAGATAACATCTTACCAGTAGCATCAAGCGCTGGCGCTCTATTCAGTCCGGGCAAATCAGGCTTGATCGATCCATCTGGAATGGATGGTATATTTTCGCCTTTATTAGTTTGATTATTTTTTAGAACTGAACTTCCTGGTTCTCTGGACTTGTCTGGAACTATACTATATTGTTTCCGGTGTTTATCCACTAAATCAGGTCGTAATGGCATGTACTGGGGACCATCGTTGAATAATTCTATTTGCGCCTGGGTTATGTCCACATTTTCCTGAGCCAAAACCGTAGAATCAGCTGATCCTACGGCAAACAGGGAACACAAAAATACCCCCATCACCAGTAATGATATCCGTTGTATACTTTTCCTCTTTCCCCAAATCATCACAAACTTTTTACCCCCTTTTTTTAAAAACTTTTCTTCCCCCTGCCAGATTCTTTTTTAACTCCCTTGTCATGTCTCGGATTAATATGATAAACCTGCTGTTTCTTTTGCAATTGAACATTTCATAAATAGCTGATGTTTTTGCTTAATTTTTTTATCATTCTTAAAAAGCTCCCCGACCTTCTTTCTGCCGGGAAGCTTTTTTTAAGAAAGAAAACTATTTGGAATGCTATAAAATGCTACCACAATTAGCTTCTTAGGATTATATTTAATTATTATGCGCTCATTAATGGTAATTTTTCAATATATTCGACATTAAATGTTATATCAGGATAATACTATTATTAATTCTCCTTTTGTATTTCTTTTAAATTCATTGATATTCTCTTATACTACTTCAGCAAAGTCTCTTTCCAGGCGTTTATATACCAAATAGCCAAAAATTAATATTAATAAAGAAATTACCAATAAGTTTCCTAACAGGATAAAGTTAGGAAAGATACCCCGATATAAAATGTCCCGATAAGCCAGGGTAAATACTGCCATGGGGTTTATAAAAAATATACTTAAAAATTTTGCCGGTACCATATCCAAAGGATATATGATGGGGGTGAGATAGAACCATGCCATAACCAGGTTTGACCATAAATGCTCTATATCCCGATAGTAAACATTCAGGGCCGAGAGGATGAATACAAATCCCAGAGTAAATATGAATTGTACCAGCATTACCAGCGGCAGTGCGATGAGACTTCCGGTTAATGGGATGTCAAACAGGATTAATGCTACAAAAGCCACCAGAAAGCTTAACGCCAGGTTAATAAGACCTGCTGTTGTAGTTGCCAGCGGCAATATTACCCGCGGGAAATAGACTTTTTTAACCAGGTTGGAATGAGCCATGATCAGACCGGTTCCATTCTGAGTGGAAGTGGCAAAGAACAGCCAGGGCAGCAGGGTTACAAATAGAAACATGGGGTATTTGTCCACATTCATGCGTAATATGGTTGAAAATACCACTGAGAATACTATTAACTGCAGCAGCGGATTTACATAGGTCCAGAGAAATCCCAGAGCTGAACCTTTATATCTGGTACGCAGATCACGTTTAACCATGCCTTTGAGCATTTCCCGGTATTCATATATCTCGAGAAAAGGCTTAATCATTACTGGTTCGCAGTCTCCTTTGCTATCTCATTTCTCCAGTATGCCAGGGTATCTTTTATGGTATCCTGCAGCTCAATATACGGCCGCCAGCCGGTTTCTTCCGTGATTCGGCTGATACTAGCATAGATGGCCGGAACATCTACGGGTCTGAATTTCTGTTGGTCTATTTCTACCTGAATGGATTTATGACTTAATCGCAACAGTTGGTCCAGGATGCTCTGTATTTCCACCGCCTGACCGGAGGCAATATTATATATCCTGCCTGGCTTACCCTGTTCAACAATTGTGTTATATGCTCTCACTACATCGCGTACATCACAAAAGTCACGCTGGGCACTAAGATTCCCCACCCTGATTACCGGTGGCTGCATACCTGCTTCTATGCGGGCAATCTGCGCGGAAAAATCCGGTATTACGAAGCCTTCCCTCTGTCCGGGGCCGGTATGATTAAAGGCGCGGGCAAAATACAGTTGCATATCAAATGCCCTTATATAATGCATCCCCAGTCTGGTTTGAAAGAATTTGCTTAATGAGTACGGATTCTGGGGATTGGTTTCGTGTTCCTCTGTTATCGGCAGTTCTTCCGGTTTTATAGCCCCATATTCTTCGCCTGAACCTGCTAACAGAATACAGGGGTTCATTTTCAGTTTTCTGACTGCTTCCAGCAGGTTAATAGTACCGTTTAGATTAACTTGCATGCTAGCCAGAGGATTCTGCCATGAAACTGCCACTGAACTCTGTGCAGCCAGATGATATATTACTTCGGGCCGACATTGCGCCAGGACGGTTTCAATTTGCTCCTGACTGCTTATATCCGCCGTTCGCATGATTATATTTTTAGCCGCCGGTTCGGCAGGGCTGTCAATATCCAGACCCCATATCTCAAACCCCTTGCTATTTAGATAATCAGCCAGATATGGTCCTACAAAACCGTTTATTCCCGTTATCAATATTTTTCTCTTCATTGGCAGCTAACCTCAAATCTTCTTCCATCATCATATTTACCAGTTGTTCAAAGTTTACTTCCGGAGCCCAGCCCAGTTTTGTTCTGGCTTTTTCAGAGTTGCCCAATAATATTTCTACTTCCGCCGGTCTCATAAAACGGGGGTCAATGGTTACGTAGTCTTTGTAATTGAGACCGACATGTTGGAAAGCCAATTCAACGAAATCTCTTACCGTATGCGTTTCCCCAGTAGCTATTACATAATCATCCGGCATTTCCTGCTGCAGCATCAGCCACATGGCTTTTACATAGTCTCCGGCAAATCCCCAGTCTCTCTTGGCATCCAGGTTTCCCAGACGCAGTTCGTTGGTCAGGCCATACTTTATGCGTGCTACCGTGTTAGTAATCTTACGGGTTACAAACTCCAGACCCCGCCGCGGGGATTCATGGTTAAACAGTATGCCGCTACAGGTAAACAGGGGATAACTCTCCCGATAGTTTACCGTAGTCCAATGGGCAAACAGTTTGGCTATCCCGTAGGGGCTGCGCGGGTAAAATGGAGTCCGTTCTGTCTGGGGCATTTCCTGAACTTTACCAAACATTTCGGAAGTAGAAGCCTGATAAAAGCGAGCGTTTGGCTTGACCAGCCGAATCGCTTCCAGCAGGTTAATAACACCTGTTCCGTCAACTTCAGCAGTTAATACCGGCTGTTCCCAGGAGGTTTGTACAAATGACTGGGCGGCCAAGTTATATACTTCATCAGGCTGACTTTTTTCCACCGCGCGGATAAGTGATGACGGATCAGTCATGTCTGCATATATAAATTGGATGTCATCTTTTAAATGCCCACTGCACCCGTAGGTAGCCTGACTGGTTCTCCTCCTGACTCCATAGACCGTATAACCTTTGGATAATAACAGTTCAGCCAAATATGAACCATCCTGTCCGGTTATGCCGGTAATCAGCGCGCTTTTCATGAATTTCTCCCCTTTTTACAAATACTTTTCCTGACGGTTTTCTTTCAGGTTTTCCAGAACTTTCTTTATATCCTGAGCCCGGTCCTTGGAACATATCAGCGTAGCGTCACGGGTATCAACTACAATCAGATCATCCGCTCCCAGCAACACGATTAGTTTTTCATGGGATTCGGAGTCTACTATACAACGCCGGCTGTCCAGCGACATTACGTTGCCGTGGATTACATTGCTGTCATCCATACGGGCATGAATTCGCTCCAGGCTGGTCCAGCTGCCAATGTCATCCCATCCAAAATCGGCCGGTATAACTACCACTCTGTCGGCTTTCTCCATTACCCCGTGATCAATTGATATTGATTGGATGCGGGGATATACATGGTCAAGTACCTGATAATATGAGTCTTTATTTATAACCTGATCGATTTCCTGCAGGTTGTTATGTAAATCAGGCAAATGCGTTTTTATATTATGCAAAATTGAACTGACCTTAAATATAAAACTCCCGCTATTCCAATAGTATCCGCCTGCCTGCAGATAGGCATCTGCAGTTTTAAGGTCCGGTTTTTCCACGAATCTTCTGACCTGAAATACTTCATGTCCATTTATGGTCACAACCGAATCTCCTGTCTGTATATACCCATACCCGGTAGCCGGTTCAGTCGGGGTAATACCGATTGTAACCATGGTATTGTCATATTTATTGGCCATTTCACAGGCCGCCTGCAGCGTTTGCAGATAATTATCCGCATCTTTTATCAAATGGTCAGAAGGAACTACCAGCATGACGGCGTTTTCCCCGTATTTTCTGCGGATAATCGCTGCTGCCAACCCAATACAGGGAGCGGTATTTCGTCCCACCGGCTCTATTATTATATTATTTTCAGGCAGGTCAGGGAGCTGCGTGCTTACCAGGTCATGATATTCCCGTCCAGTTACTATATGTATATCATTCAGAGCTGCAATACCGGTTAAGCGATTAACCGTTAGCTGCAGCATGGATTGGTTCCCTAATAGATTTAAAAACTGTTTGGGCAGATTAGCCCGACTTTTAGGCCAGAAACGTTCTCCCCTGCCACCTGCCATTATTACCGGAATAATTGTCATAATGCCCTCCATGAATTGTTGTTAATAGGCCCCGGAAGTTTTCAGAGCCACCGGAATAGTTCTGAACAGGATGGAAATATCCAACCATAATGACCAGTTACGCACATACCAGACTTCTATTTGTACCCGCTGGGAAAAATCCAGTTCGTTCCGGCCGCTTACCTGCCATAAACCGGTAATGCCCGGATAGGCTAATAATATGGTGTCCGCATATTCACCCATTTTATCTTTTTCCTGTGGCAAATAGGGCCTGGCTCCTACCAGGCTCATTTCGCCTTTAATAATATTAATAAACTGAGGAAGTTCATCCAGGCTTAATTTGCGCAGTATTTTCCCCATTCTGGTTACGCGGGGGTCTTCTCCCCGAATTTTAGCATATAATTCCCATTCGTGTTTAATTTCCGGGTTATTATCCAGATACTCTTCCAAAATAATGTCATTATTCAGATACATGGTACGAAATTTGTAACACTTGAATTCCCGCCCCAGTCTGCCTATACGCTTACCTGCATAAATCACCGGCCCAGGTGAGTCAAGTTTTATGAGCAGGGCCAGTATTACAAAAACAGGAATTACCAATAGCAACATTAGGGTAGTAACCAGCAAGTCAAATATCCTTTTACCAATCAGGTTGCGTTTGCTGGCCAGGTTGTTACGCGTCCGGAAAGCCAAAATCTGATCATCAAAGAAATACTCTATTTCTCCACCCACTATCGGCATTCCAGGCAGGTCCGGGACTATCCAGAGCGACCTTACATGCGGTTGTAATTGTTGGGCCATAGCTACCAACTCTGTCCCGGACAGGTTGGGGACAGCTATAATCAGGTGTCTGATTCCCTGACTGGCTATTATTTTAACCGTATCTTCTATACAACCTATGATGGGGATAGGTTCAGGTCGCTTATCTGTATCCCCACATATTCCCAGTTCTTCAATAAACCCTGTTACCCGATAGCCCATATACCAGTCGCTTTGTAATACTGCTCCTATCTTTTTGGCAGTATCGCCTGTGCCCATTATGATTATTGATTCGCACCATATCCCTACGCGAGCCAGTAAATATTTAACCAGATAACGACACAGTGGTATTACAAACAGTGCTGCCATATAAGTTACCAAAAGGACTGTTCGTGATATTTCACTGCTCATTTTTCCCAGTGATACTATAGCCATTATCATGATAAAGGATAAAGTTATGGCTACAATCACGCGTTTGGTTTCACGCCAGAAGGATAACCGGCGGGAATATAATTTCTCGTAATAGAAACATATTGTGATAATACCCCATATCCACCAGATATTTTCATTAATTGCCGGAGGCAACTCGGTCGGAAAAACCGGAAGCAGTTTAGGTAAAATATATATCCGGGTTTGATAGCCTATCCAAATAGCTATACTAACGCCCGTCAGGTCAGCCATTATTAATATTAACTGGGATAATAGTGTCTTTGCAGCTTCCCGGGATTTACCGCCATATTTTCCTTTATTAGTATTATTATTGTCATCGCTATTAGCAGGTGCTGGTTTATTCAAGAGCTCATTTATCATTTGTTACCTCAAAAGCCGGTATATCAGCCGTTATTTGTCAGAGCCTTTATTTGCGGCCAGGAATTCCTCAACCTGATTAAATATAGCCTCGCATTCCGGTGTTACATTTAATTTCTCTCCCTGCCAGAATGGGTGATCTATATTTACCTTGGATATCTGCTGGAGCAGTTTTTTATCCAATTCATCTATTTCCCGGGCAAACTTTATTGCCATGTCATGCTGACCGTTTTCTTCACATTTCTGACAGACATCCCACCACAGTTGGGCTACTACTTTATATGACTTGGGGTCATTGGGTAATGTTTTTATCAGCAATTCACCCGTCCTGATTATTCCGTCCAGGTCTCCAAAAGAGGCAAGATTCTGCATAAGCATCTGATTCATTTTGGGATCATAGGGATTTAGATCCAAAGCCTTGTTTGTAGCAATTATGCTCTGTTGACGATATATGGCAGCCTGTGCATGACCTTGTTCATTTAACAGCAGATAGAAGTGTCCCTGCAAGGTTGCCAGCCATGACCAGTACCCGGCGTTTTGCGGATCATTCTTTACCGCTTTTGAAAAATACATTGCCGCACGGTTTAGTTGTTCAGCTTTCAACAAAGCCTTTTTATCCGACTGAACTGCCTGTAGAATCTGTTGCCCTGATTGTGCCTGATTATAAGCCAGCAAATATTTAGCTGCACTCAATAACAAGATTAACACTAATATTGAAGCAATGGTTACATTAATCCAGGGTCTGCCAATATTCAGCTTCTTCTGATTGCTTATATTATAGTAGACGCTTATCATAGCCAATAAGCTCCATAATAATATGACCATGCCCGGCATGGAGAGATCGAAATCAAAACACGAATGCAGACCCAGGCCCATAGCTGCTGCTGCTATCCCCCAGATTAAAATCCATTCCTCCCGGTCTTCCCGTCCACGATGAAATATATATAATCGATAAAGCAGATAGAAGAAAATTATCCACATGGATATAAATGCCAATAGTCCAATGGTACCTGCTTCAACCCATACCTGAAAGATGTGACTGTGAGTCTCAGTAGTCCAGAAGTTATAATCCTGGTATTGCCGGTATAGTGCTTCCCAACCACCTGCACCAGTTCCAACAACAGGATGGTCTTTGGCAATTTGCGCACCCCAGCGCATAAAGTCCACCCTGGTTACATAGCTTAAGTTTTCTGTATCAGTAATTTCTGATATCTCTACTGCTATTTTATCTGACAGTCCTATCCGGGTGACGGCAAAGGCGGTCGCCAATAAAGCCACGCAAATAAGTATAATAACAACTGAACGTGATAATTCCCAAAGTTCCAAACGCTGCTCAATAAATCTCCAGATTAGCCAACCTCCCAGTACCAGTAACAAACCAGCTAATACAAACCATATTCCTGATGCAGGACTCTCAGATGCAGTACTCGCCATGAAATAATTACTTACTATAAGAGCAGACCCCAAAGCTAATCCAAAAAAATAAATGACCTTTAAACGATAATCCCGGGGTAAACCAATCACTAAAAGGAGGAAACCAAATATCAGAATAATCCAGGCACCTTTTGATACAACTGCCAGCGTCACCAAAAGCATAAGATAATTTACTGTACAGCAAAATATTTGCCACCCAAGGTTCTTTTCGCTAATTAACAAAGTTACTCCCAGCAGGGTTAAAACGGAAAGATACGTAGCCAGTGCATTATGATAGCCCATGGTACTTGATATATGATTATTGGCAACAGCCGCGGGGTAATCGATTAATCCGGTAGCTGCCAAAATACCAATAACAGTTACTCCCAAACCAGATAAAAGGAGAATTTTTAAGACTGTTCGGATACCGGAATTATCTTTGATAGCCTGGGTTATTATCCAGTAGACCAAGAAATAGTTTAAGGCTTTCAGTAATCCATAGACTGCCTCACCAATAATTACAGCCGCCAACAGAGAAAGAGCGTATGCTGCAACATATGCCAGTATTGCGAAGTCCAGAGGGTTTGAAAATAGAGAAAGGTCATTTCGGTAAAATTTATTAAGCCATACGAAGATAAATACAACTGCAGTTAAAATATGAGCTATAAATATTTCAGGTTCAAAAAACAGTCCTTGGAAGTAGGGCGGGTAGAATAACAGCAGACCAACCAGAACAATTAATACAATGTCAAACCAGTCCTGGGTTTTATTCTTGTACTTTTTTTTTGAACCCATATCGAATATCTCCTGCTACAATAAAATAATGTTTCTTTGTGTCTTATTATTGCATAAAAAGGCCATGTCCAATATTAGACGAAAGTACTATTTCTATATCAATATATAAAAACATAATCCTCAATTATCAGATGCTGAAAATCTTTGTGCCTGACCAGCAATTTTTTCAATCTCCGGTGTCACATGTAACCTTTCTCCCTGCCAGAGGGGATGATCAGTATCAACCCGGTTTATCTGCAGGCGCAAATCTTTTTCCAATTTAACTATTAACCGGGTAAACTCAAGCGCCATTTCATGCTGACCATGTTCTTCACATGTCTGACTGGCACTCCACCATATTTGGGCAACATTTTTATATAGCTGCGGCTCATTGGGGGAAGCCTTTATCATCATCTGCCCATATTGCATCAGCCCGGGCATATCACCTGTCACAGCTGCATTTCTTAATAATGAACTAAGCAGCCTGATATCATACGGGCTTAATTCAGCCGCCTTTTTCATCGTCTTAATACTCTCCTGACGATAAACCATCGCCTCTTCTTCCTTATCTTCTTTCAGCACCAGGAATAAAGTGCCCTGAATAGCGGCCAAATCTCCCCGGTAAATTCCACTGGCAGGATGGCACTTCACGGCATGCTCATAAAACTGTATGGATTGCTTAATCCCTTCCTCCTGCTCAATAAAGGAAGACTGCTCCATAGCACTGGCAAAAGTATTCTTCCCCTGTACAGCCTGATTGGCAGCATACAAATACTTGCTGCCGCCAACCAGCAGAACCGCTGCCAGCAAAGCGGCTATCCCGACCTGAATCCAGTCATAGCCGGTTCTTTCAACTGTACCTTTGGGAACACCGGCTTTTTCATTATAGTAGAGACTGTTCAGCAGACCCAGCAAACTCCATAACACCACGCACATGGCCGGTATGGATAAATCAAAATCAATAGCTGCATGAGCCCCCAGTCCCAGGCAGCCCGTAGCAATTCCCCAGGCGAGTATCCATTTATTCTCCTGTTTCTGTTTCACCTTATAGATGCAATATATATAGTAGAAAAGAATCACCCACATGGATAAAAAGGCCAGCAGCCCAATGGTCCCCGTCTCAACCCATACCTGGAAAAAATGACTGTGGGTTTCGCTGGTCAAAAAGTTGAAATTTTGATACTGTCGGTAAAGTGCTTCCCAACCTCCTGCACCAGTTCCAATTACTGGATGGTCTTTGGCAATCTCCATAGCACTGCGCATAAAAGCCAGACGGGTAACATAACTTGAATCTCCCTTATCCAGAGCAGTTGAAATCTCTTTTACCAGGTTGCTGGATTGCAGAACCTGATTATCTGCTACATGGATTCCCCCTGCCAGCAGGGTTAAAAAAATAATGGCTATAATCAAGATGACTAAACTTTGTTTTTTCAAAATTCGTTGCAGAACTTCCCAGGCTAACACCCCGGCCACTATCAAAACAGCGCCGATACCTACCCGAATTAATGGCCCCCCGGAAGGTGTTAAGGAAATTGCCGCCATAAAAGGCCGATAAATCAGCAAAGCAGTTCCCATCGTCAACCCCATAAAAAATACGGATTTAATTCTATAGATGCCGGGCATACCGATTAAAAGAAGAAAAACTCCGCCAATCAAAATCAGCCAGGCACCTTTGGATAACGATCCTAAAACAGCTAAAGCCATTATATAATTGGCCAGGCTATATATAAATTTCAAGTAAATATTTTTTTCCTGCTGAATTAATGTAACTCCCAGCAAGATCATAACTGCCAGATAAGCTGCCATAGTATTACTGTACTGTAGGGTACTCATGATCATTCCACCCACAAATGCTCCCGGATAATGCGAATAACCGGCAGCTGCCAGAATTCCGATCAACCCCACTGCCAGTCCCCCGGCCAGAAGATACTTTAACAACTCCCGTACCTGCTGGTAACTGCCGGCTACCCTGGTTACAATCCAGTACACCATAAAATAATTCAAAGCCTTTAAAAATCCATAAATCGCCTCTTCCAGATGCACCGCTCCAAGCAGAGAAAGCAGATAAGCCCCGGCATAAGCCAAAACCGCCCAGTCCAGCGGAGTCCTGATGACTCTGAAATTCTTATGCATAAACCTGTCCAGCAGTATAATGGAAAAAACAACTGCTGTAACGATGTGGAAAATGAACATGGATGAATTGAAAAACAGTCCTTTTACGAGAGGAGGATAAAAAATCAATATGCCTGCCAGGACAAACAAAAATGGCTGCCACCAGTTCTTTTCAACAATTGTCGTTGCGGAATTAACTGCTTTGGCCTTTGTTTTTCCTCTCCCGTTTACCCGGTTTTTCCTGCTCATGGTACGCTCCATTCTTCAATATAGTAAATTAATCAAATCAAAGGTTCGATAAAAACGCTTATATATCCTGCCCAGACAAGGGCAGACAAGGGGACGGTTCTGTTGTCTGTCAGCTTAGGCCAAGTAGGCCAAGAATTTTTTTATAAAATTTTTTAACGGGACGGGAATCATAGAAATCAGGTAGGCTTTAATTCTTCGCCCTCTTTTAATAATTGAACGGTTATTATTTTCAAAATCATAAGTCAAAATCCAGCTAACCTCATCTACATTATTCCAATACTCACGCTTACTGAGAAATCTGTTCTGTATGCCCTTCCAGGAGTTAATTGGCGGAATTTCCCAATTATGTTGCAACTGCTTTCTAAAATTCTTTAGTGTTTTACCATCTATATTAAACCCAAATTGCTGCGGTTCTGCATGTTCAGCCATAATCCCCATAATGCTGCGGGCACACTTTTCGCAGCGGGAACAATTTCCGCCGCCTCTTGATTCCCAGCAAACCCTTAATATAATTTGCTCATTGGTATCACGGCAATACTGGCAAATTTGTCTGATCTTGTCCTGACGATGATTTTCAAAACCTTCGTGCAGGACACTGCTGCATGCAAATCTGACCTGGTCATCTATCCAGGGTACCGAGGCACACTTCAGGCCAACACAATTATTAATTGAGAAGGAGGCGGGGATATATACTGTCTTTAAATTATACAAACCGACATAGGGAGCAGCATGACCAATCAGGCCTAAACCATGCTGTACTCCATACCACCACCCGGTACCCAAAATTCTTTCAAAATCCCTGTCCAACGCAGCATAGTTTATAAACCGGCGAAAAGTTGATTTTATAAACAATGCTTTCAAAGCAAATCTATCCGCATATTCCTGTACACTTTTCTTAACCTGCTGCCACCCCTGCACATCGTCAAAGGGTATATCCGCTCCCCAAATGGTGATTAAATCAGGTTTTTCTTGTAATCGCGGTCGAGTCTACTCCTCCGGTAAAAAATGTAGCGGTTCTGTCTGAAGAAAAACACTCATAATCAATTACCTGTTTAGCGATTAATTCCCCCCGAAATTCTACTCCCGGGTACATCTGTTCATAACCCTTTTTGAAATCTCCAATACTATTAAAAAAACTCCGGTCAATTTCATCTACATATATCTGTGCATCACTCAGCCATGCTATCGGTAAAACATTAGTTAAAAACGGAATAGCTGCAAGGCCTTGGGGTACACCCTCCATGCTCTCGCTATATTCAATCACCAGTGGATGATTCTGGTGGAAATATTTGCTTATCGCTCCGGCAAGCTCATATTTATATTCAATTCTCCCCCCGGATATAACTACATCCCAGACAAGGGGACGGTTCTGTTGTCTGTGCCTTTGAGGTGACAGACAACAGAACCGTCCCCTTGTCTGCCCATAAACTCATCTCTTAAATCACACTGGTGCAACTGCTCGCTATCCAGGTTAAATAAATTATCAACCTGCTGCAAAACCGTTTCCTGGTCATACTCATTCAGAAATCTTATGTAATCCAGGTTTTGCACCCACTGGTATGATGACTGCACCTTGTGATTGTAATTACTCAGCACCACACAGGGAGTAGCTGTAACAGCAGCAAAAATCATCCCATGCAGCCGATCAGTTATAACTACTTTGGCAGCTCTGAAATCATCCCAGATCTGATTTAACTCTTTTTCCCGATTTTCCATGTCCACCTCGCGCCCAAGTACGGTATCAGTTACCTTCAAATCAGAATAGAGGTTTTTCAGCCTGGCCAGCAAAGCCAGCTTTTGCTCAAAATTGATTACTCCTTCAATGTCATTTCTTAAACAACACAGAATCCCTTGCCTCTCCCTGTCCGCTGCAGTCAGATTCAGATAAAACACAATATCCGGTATCAGCATGACATTGGTTTTGGGGAATTCCTTTTGCATAATTCCATAACTAATCTGTTCACGGGCAATTAAGGTTAAATTCTTATTTTTTTCATATATCTTCCTGGATTTACTTAATTCCCTTCTTCCATAATCAGTAGAGCTGAAATAAATAGTTTGCGGGAAAGAAACTATTTTATTATGGGGGAAATGCTTGATAATATAACGCCGCGCCTGTTCCTCAGTAATATATTCATCTCCCATATTCCCGCCGCCTGGCAGCCAGATTAAATCATCATTTTTAATCAATCCTTTTAATGCTTTGACAGCAGCCTTGGTATCCCGATGCAGCATCTCCACCACATTGTAATCAGGAAAATGGTCGGCAGCAAATTGATTCTGGGCATATATAATGGCCTGGTCGCCAAGATTACCATGCAGAGGCACCATTAACAAAAACAGGTTTTTTGACTTTATCATACCTTTCAGTCGTTGCCTTATGTACGGTTTTGTTTTTCTATAAATCAGCCATTCATAAATTTTACGTATCATTTGGCTGTGTTTTAAGCGCCGGGCTATTCCACATTTTAAATTCAGTGAATAAAGAGAGGGTGACAGACAAAAAAGGCTGAACACCATTTTATCCTTTAATTGCAGCTCCGGGTATTTCAGCAGCTGTTTGAACTTCTGATTAAATTCCTTTTTTATGTCCCGGGATTTTGATTTAGAATCCTTTTTCCGGTCAATACCCAAGTAAGCATACATAAGATATGCGGTTGCTTCGACTACAGCAAGACACTCCAGACTCCTGACGCCTTCGGCTCTGAAAAATTTTTCTTTGTCAGCATAAGCTTCACGGGCATCAGCAATTCTCCTCAGGGTAATTCTCTGTCCAATAAAACTATCCCTTCTCTGACGGTAATTTATCAGAGCCAGGTCTATTTGCACTATCCTGGCGGCTCCATAATAAAGCTTATAAGTCGTTGCATCATCCTCATGAACCCTGCCCTCCGGGAAACGTATCTGCTCCCATAAATGACGGCGATAGATTTTATTCCATACCACTACATGCCAGCAATTCGTCTGTCTAAACTCCTGCAGAGCTTTTATGCTATCCACCACCCGAATATGCCCGGTAAAATTCAGTTTCCCACGATCACCGTCTTCATACACTTTAACATAGGCACATTCGGCAATATCGGCATCATATGTATCCACCAGCATAATCAGAATTCTATACATGTCAGGCTCCAGCCAATCATCACTATCAACAAAGGCCAGATAATACCCCCGGGCAGCTTCAATCCCTTTATTTCTGGCTACACTTAATCCCTGGTTCGGCTGGTGTATAACCTTAATTCTGGGGTCTATGGCAGCATATTCATCACATATTTCACCACATCTATCCGGGGAACCATCATCTATCAGTATGAGTTCAAAATCTTCAAAGGTTTGGCTGAGAATCGAATCTATACACTGCCTTAAATACGGTTCAACCTTGTAAACCGGAACAATAATACTCAAATCAGGAAACATCATCTTTCTCCTTATGAAATTAGACAAAGGTAGACAAGGGTATAGACAAGGGGACGGTTCTCTTGTCTATCTAAATTACCAAACCCTGTGTCTGATATTATAAAAAAAATTAGCGGTCCTAATAAATGAATGTCTGAGCATCCAGATTAGAATTCTATGATCCCAACGGAAAAAAGAATAGTCCAATTTGTCAACATTGTCCTTGAAACCACTATCAGTTATAAAACACCTTGTTAACCGGACTCTCTCCCTGAAATTGTGCGGTGAACCTGGCGCGGAAAGATTTCTGATTGCAGCCAGCACCAGCATGCAGTTGCTCCATTGCAACGGTTTTTTCATACGCTCCCCATATCCAATTCTGCGTACAACCGCTTCGATTTCTTCCTGAGAAAGCCTGAGGTTTTGATAGGCGTCCTGCATATATCTAAGGGTGACAGAGGTCTTTGTCCGTATATCCTGGCGATAATGATAATAAGGCTGCTGACTCACTGCAACTCTTTCTGCCACACTTAACACTTGAATAAAAAAAACTACATCTTCTCGATTTTTTAATCGTGGATTAAAAAAAATCTGATTGGCTTTAATTAAATCCTTGTGAAAAACACACTTCCATACTGATGATTCCATAACTGCCTGCCTGTTTCCGTGCAGATCAATGGTTGAAATATAAGCTGGTAAAAGCTTTTCCTTTAGCGTATTGCCAAAGTAAACCATTTGATTGTCAACCGGCAATAAGCGGTTCCTTATAACTACTCCGTCATCTCGAATAAAACCGCATATCCCCATATCAGCCTGGTAATGGTTGATCATGTTCAACATTTCGCTATACATATTTGCTTCTATCCAGTCATCAGCATCCACAAAACCGATGTATTCCCCCAGTGCCATTTCCATCCCTTTATTCCGGGCCTTGCTTACTCCTTCATTAATGCCGTGCACTACTTTTACCCGGCTATCCCGCCCGGCAAACTCATCGCATATAGCACCGCTGCCGTCCATGGAACCATCATTAATCAGAATAAGCTCTAATTCGGTAAAATCCTGACTTAATATACTGTCAATACATTGCCGCAGGTATTTCTTCGCATTATAAACCGGAACAATTACACTCAGTTTTGGATTCATGGCTACACACCTCTTATGTCAATTAATACAACAGTAGTATTCAATCGCACCTGATTATCATCTATTGATACCATAAATCTTTTTTAACGATGAAATATAATTCTCCATATTGTTTTTCTCAGCTGACCATTGCTGCGCCTGCCGGCCCATTTCCTGTAATAAATCTTGGTTTTCAAGCAATATACTAACCTTTTCGAACATCTCTGCAAAACTGTTGCACAAATAGCCGGTTTCTCCATCTTTTACTACTTCTTTAAAACCGCCATTATTATAAGCCACTACCGGTTTTCCCAATGACAAAGCTTCCATGGCAGTCAGGGCAAAACCTTCCCACCTGGACGTCATAACCAGTAATTTTGCCGCTGCTGCATATGGAAACGGATTGGACTTGAATCCCAATAGCTCAATACTATTCTGCAAATCCAGCCGTTCAATCTCATGGATGCAACTGGATTTTAGTTCTCCCTCCCCTAACATGATGGCCCTTATTTCCGGATTATGTTTCTTTAATTCCGCTACCAGCGAGATAAATGCCAGGGGATCTTTTTGCAAGGTCAACCTGCCCATAAACAACAGGTCGGCACCTGCAACTTTTTCTTCAAGGGATGACGATAAAATCTGCTGCAAATCAATCACATTGTGTAGCACAGTAGCCTGCGGTTTAATTCGGTTTGAAAACACAAATTCTGACCTGATAGCTTCCGAAACAGTTATGATTCTTTCGTATTTTGGAATGGTGAACCCATATAAACAGGTTCTAGGGTTAATTTTATCGGCCCAAGGGTAATTGCAATGCAAATGAGAAATAATCTTCCTGTTTTCCCCGGAAAAAACACTCATTACGCTGGCTCTATAATCATGAGCATGAACAATATCGGGTTGAAAATAATTAATAACCTTGCGCATATTCCAAGGGGTTAATTCATCTATCAGATAATACGAAATCCCCAAGTTTCCCAGCTGCTCCTCAATAGGGCCCGGCGGCGAAACATAAGTGCAATCATGCTCAGGCATATTCTTTATTATATTTACTGCCACCCGTTCCGCCCCGGCAAAACGGTTGCTGGCCAACACATGCAATATTTTCAAAACAACTCACTCCGTTCTTCCAAAAGAAGGGGGGCTTTTATCTCTTATACATTCGTAATTTATCATACAAATCGGGGAAATATCTCTTCATATATATCATAGCCAAATTATACTTGCTTAGCTGCTGATAATGGGATCGATACTTTTCTTCTTTAATTGCCTGCATATTCCCTTCTACAACATGAAAAAGAAATTCATTTTTCAACTGGCGAACTCTGACACTGTCAGCATATTGGTATTCAGTAAAAACATTAAACTCTTCAGCCATACGTATCATTTCTGATAAGTGTCTTAGATAGTCCTTTCTAGACTTCGCCATATGACTATTCCATGACCCTTCCACCCCTTGCCGGTAGGCCGACATTACTTCATCCATATAATAAACAGGTCCCTGACTGGCTAGAAAAAGCTGTAACGGAACATCTGCAACCGGAGCCCGTAAATAAAACCCGGGAAGTGTTTGCAGGCACTTTATGGGAAAAACCACTGAATTCGTACCGATAAATCCTCCCCCGCCAATTATTATCTCTTCAATAGGAACTGCACAACTCTCATCATAAGGTTTAATAAATCGTCCGGTTGGCTCTTGATTCTTTTTAACCAATTTAACCGCATGAAAGCACATAGTACAATCCGGATGAGCTTCCATATAATCTACCTGTTTTTGCAGCTTAAACGGGTCAGTCCAATAATCATCTCCATCGCACATAGCTACATATTTTCCAAGGGCCCGGGGCAGGTTACAGGCAGTATGGAGCCTGATCCCCTTTGACCATTGATTCTCAGTTTGATACCAAGGTTTGATAATGTGCGGATAACGGCTTTCGTATTCTCGTATAATACTGGCTGTATTATCCGTTGAAGCATCATCATGGATAAGAACCTCATAATCAAAATCGGCCTGCTGCATTAAAAAACTATCCAGAGTCCGGGCTATATATTTTTCTTGATTATAAGCAGTGCAAGTTATGCTTACCAATATACTCAACCTGTATCCCCCATTTAAAATGCTGTCAGGCATAAATACTGCTTCGATTGAATTATTATACACCAGATTTATCTAATTTGAATAATATCCGAATATGACCGGACATGCAGGAATCCATGGCAATATAGAGAATTAAAAGTTTATTAATCAATAATTAAATCTTTAAATAAGGATGATGGGTTTTGAAAAAAGTTATCGTGTTTGGCAATACCACTTTGAGTAAAATGCTGTTTTATGATTCTATAAACAGTGCCGATTTCCAAATAATCTGTTTCACAGCTGAAAAAATGTTTCTTCACCACGAAGAATTTTTAGGATTGCCCCAAGTAGATTTTGAACTGATTGAAAAACTCTATCCTCCGGAAGAATATGATATGCTGACCGTTCTGGATGGTTTTAGGGGAGTGCGGGACCGGGAGACCATGTACTTGAAAGCCAAAGAGAAAGGTTACACCCATAGAAACTATATCAGTCCCAGGGCTGACTTTTCACCTGAAATCACCACAGGAGAAAACAACATCATCTTGGCCGGTTCACATGTAGGGATTGGCGGCACCATGGGAAACAACAACCTGGTTCGACAGAATGTCTATCTGGGACATCATTTTTTAATTGGCAATCATAATGTTTTTGCTCCCGGCTGTAACATTGGCGGCAACTGTAAAATAAAGAACGCCTGCTACTTTGGCTTGGGTTCTACAGTTTTAAATAATCTCAAAATAGAAAATGAGACATTAATAGGCGCTGGAAGCGTAATTATAAGGGATACCGATCCCTATTCCAAAAACGTCGGCAACCCCAGCCACATAATCGGCTACCATCAGGAAGAAGGAGTGAAAATGACAACCCGTGAGCAATAAATTTGTAGTTAATTTTACTCCTACCGGTATGATACCAAAAAAAAGCGACAACCCATTTGTTCCGGTCACCAGTGATGAAATCATTCAAGATATACAGGCTGCCTGGGAATCAGGTATAACCATGGTACACCTTCATGTTCGGGATGAGATTACTGAGCAACCCTGCTACAAAAAGGAATCATATGCAAAAGTAATAAAAGGCATAAGAGAATTTGCACCCGAGCTGGTCATCTGTGTTTCAACCAGCGGCAGAAACTTCAGTGACTTTGGAAAAAGGGCAGAGGTATTACAACTGGAAGGCGATTTAAAACCGGACATGGCAAGTCTTACTCTAAGCTCGCTGAACTTTAACAAGCAGGCCAGTATCAACGAACCTTCCATGATCCTGGACCTGGCCCGGGAAATGCAGAATAAAGGCATAAAACCGGAACTGGAAGTTTTTGATGCCGGCATGATTAACTATGCCAAATACCTAATCAACAAAAACCTTCTGACTGCACCCTTCTGCTTCTCTCTCATCCTGGGAAACATAGCCTGCGCGCAGGCAGATTTACTGCATATCGGCTTAATGATACGGGATCTCCCGGAACAATCAACTTTCTCCCTGGGTGGTGTAGGCAACAGCCAGTTACCGGTAAATTCTCTGGCCATATCGATGGGCTACGGGGTGAGAACCGGCCTGGAAGACAATCTCTGGTATGACCCTTCCAGAAGCAGACTGGCTTCCAATATTGAACTGCTTCAGCGGATAAAGAAACTGGGGCGGGCTAATGAAAAAGAAATAATGACTCCTTCCGAGCTCAGGTTTTTGTTAGGTCTCAAAAAAGGCTGCGGGGAATACGGCATTAATGAAGTTCTCGCCTCACGCGGAAGCTAAAAGTTTCCGCTGCGCTCACAGACAAGCGCAGACAAGGGGACGGTTCTCTTGTCTGCCTTTATCTGCCCCTGAAATAATCAATCGTTCTCCTTAATCCCTGCTCTAAATCTACTAATGGTTCCCAGCCTAACCGGGTTCGGACCAGACTGATATCCGGACAGCGTTCACAGGGGTCATCCGCAGGAAGAGGTTTGAAACACAGACTGGAATTGGAACCGGTTAGTGCCAAAATCCGGTCAGCCAACTCCAACATGGTTATTTCCGCTGGATTGCCCAGATTAACCGGACCTGTAAAATCAGGTTTTGCCATCATGGATATCAAACCCTCCAGCAAATCATCAACATAGCAAAAAGAACGGGTTTGCCGGCCATTGCCATAAACGGTCAGGGCTTCGCCCTTCAAAGCCTGGACAATAAAATTGCTGATAACGCGTCCATCATCGGGACGCATAAGAGGTCCATAAGTGTTAAATATGCGTACCACCTTAATATCTGCCCCGTACTGCCGGTTATAATCAAAAAACAGTGTTTCTGCGCAGCGTTTGCCCTCATCATAACAACTGCGAATACCAATCGGGTTAACATTACCCCAATAGTCCTCCCTCTGGGGATGAACCAGTGGATTACCATATACTTCGGAAGTAGAGGCCTGCAGCACCCGGGCACCAGTCTTTTTAGCCAATTCCAGGACATTAATAGCTCCCAGCACGCTGGTTTGCACGGTTTTTACCGGATCGTACTGATAATGAACCGGGCTGGCCGGACAAGCCAGATTATATATCTCTTCGTAACCAGGGGGACGGTTCTCCTGGTTTCTTTCTGAATGAAACCAGGAGAACCGTCCCCCTGGTTCCATGGAAGTAACATCCTGAAATATGAAATGAAAGTGGGGGTTGGATAACATCCCACTTATGTTTTCACGGCTTCCGGTAAACAGGTTGTCCAAGCAAAACACCTCATGCCCCAGCTCCAATAATTTGCGGCATAAATGAGTCCCTATGAAACCTGCTCCGCCCGTTACCAGTATGCGCTTACCTGACATGACAATTTCTCCCGATGCAATAATATTCAATACCCATATCTTTTATTTGTAAAGGTTCATATTGATTACGGCCATCAAATACCAGTGCGGTTTTCATCAAAGCATTAATCTCTTTAAAATCAACCTGTCGAAATTGCCGCCACTCGGTTATCAACAACAAAGCATCTGCTCCGCTGATTGCCTCCAACATGTTATCAACAAAATCTATTCCGGGGTGATCCAATCCCCAGATATTACGAGCTTTATCCATCGCTGCCGGGTCATAGGCCCGTATCTTGGCACCCCGTTTCAGCAAATCATTTATTATGGTAATAGAAGGCGCCTCCCGCATATCATCGGTTAAAGGTTTAAATGCCAGTCCCCACACGGCCAAAGTCTTCCCTTGCAAATCTTCTCCCAGCCGGTCAGTTATCATCTCCAACAGGTAATACTTCTGCCGATGGTTAACCTTGTCTACTGTGCTCATGATATCCATATGTACACCGTTAACCTGGCCGGTATGGATTAACTCCTTCACGTCCTTGGGAAAACAGGAACCACCATAACCTATTCCGGCGTATAGAAAATCCATTCCAATCCGGTGGTCAGAGCCAATCCCTCTGCGTACCTGAGCTATATCAGCCCCAATGGCATCACATAATATGGCCAGTTCATTCATAAAGCTGATTCGGGCAGCCAGCATGGCATTAGCCGCATATTTGGTAATTTCAGCTGATTTTACATTCATAATTATTATGGGATGATTATTACGGGTAAATGGTTCATATAATCTGGTCATTACCTCGGCTGCCCCGGCATTATCAACTCCCAGTATAATTCTATCCGGACGCATAAAATCTTCTACGGCAGCCCCTTGTTTTAAAAATTCCGGATTGGAAACCACCTCAAATTGTAAATCTTCTTTACTGCGCAGCTGAAGCTGAATCTGAATCGTCTCCCGCACCTGGACAGCAGTACCTGCCGGAACAGTTGATTTATTAACGATAATCATATCCTGTTCCATCAACTCCCCGATTAGCCTCGCCACATTCAAGACATAAAAAACATCAGCTGATCCATCCTCGCGGGGAGGGGTACCAACTGCAATGAAACACAGCTGACAATATTCCAATCCTTCTTTTAGACTGGTAGTAAAACTTAGCCGGCCATCTTTCAGGTTATTCTCAACCAACTCCTGCAAACCCGGTTCGTAAATTGGAATCTCTCCCTGCCTGAGCCGATTAATTTTTTCCGCATCATTATCCATACACCAGACCTGGTTGCCCATATCAGCAAAACAGGCGGCGGTCACCAGGCCAACATATCCGGAACCAATCACACAAATATTCATGCCCGCTTTTCCTCATACATTTTTATTTAACAACAGACACGGGAACAGACACGGGGACGGTTCTCTTGTCTATTTCAGGATTTTATTTAACTTGTCTTTATTTAAACCGGTAATAGCAGCAATTTTCCTCAGCGACAAATTAGTTTGCTCTTTAAACTCTATAATCCAACTGTCAGGGATTTTCATTTTTTCATTATTTTCAAATCCACGCTCCAATAGCATCTTTTCCCATAACTCAATTGCTTCTTCTTCCATTATCATTGCTTCTTCCTGGAGATCAATAAATCTTTCCTGGGACTCTTCATTCATAAACTTTATATATTCCTCGACCGCCACTTCCCTGTCTATAGCAAAAAGGCCCAAAACAATATCGGTATCCAACATTCTCCTATAATAATTATCCTTGTTCAAATAGCTATTGTAGCTGCTCCACTTATAATCATCGGGCCTCTTAACCATACCCGCTTTTACCGGGTTTTGATGTATATACCTTGCTAATGATAATACATAACTATCCTGTTCTACTACCTCACTCTTATAGCGATCCTGGAATAGGTGCCCAACTCTTTTATACTTCTTATTAAAATAATAGACATAGCTTACCGTAATACGTTTCATTACCTTAGCTATGTCCTCGCTTCCTTCACTAATCATCAAATGTATGTGATTATCCATCAGGCAAAAGGCATGCATATGAAATCTGCCTTCCTGTTTTTTTTCAAATAGAATTTCCAAGAAGCGCTGTTTGTCTCCATCACTATTAAATATGTTTTTTCTTTCATTTCCGCGAAGCATGATATGATAATAACCACTACTGCTTCTTAATCGTTGTTGTCTTGACATTTTTATACACCTTTGTATTCAATTTAAGTGTTAATTTATCATAACATTTGATAAAGGTCAAGACAAAAGAACCGTCCCCTTGTCTGCCCAGTGGTCTCGAACCGTCCCCTTGTCTGGACAAAAGAACTATCCCCCGTGTCTACCCGTGTCTATTTATCAGTCCCACCAATAGCAACGCTTTTATCTGCATCTTTCCAATAAATACGGCTTTACTGTAGAAAAAGCTGCTGCCGACTGAAATCAGCATTTGAGAAATAACCGTAGCTATGGCTGCTCCTACCGGACCATAAACGGGAATCAAATAATAATTTAAAACCACATTAACTGCTAATCCTATCAGAGAGGTAACCATGGAAAACTTCATCAAATCTTCAGCGACAACCCAAATACCACGGACATTTCCCAGAAATATAAAAACCGCCGCCCAAATATAAATTGCCAGAATCAGGCCTGCTGCACTATACTCAGCCCCATACAGGGCAACAATAATCCAATTGGATATAAAAGTAGTCGGGATGGCCAGTGCGTAAGCCATCACCGCCAAGATACTGAATAACTGCTGTAAGCGATAATAATAAAGTGATTGGTCTATTTTCCTGGCTTCCAATATTGCCGGAGTAAGAGATGACACCATAACTGCGGGGATAAAGTACCAGAACTCCGCCAATCTAACTGCGGAAGTATAAATTCCTACCGCATGATTTCCAATCATCTGTCCCAGCATAATCTGGTCAATTTTCATATATATCGATATGGACAATCCCGATAATATCAAAGGCCAGCTTTTACTTAACAAGTATTTGATTTTGCTGAAACTAACCTGCCATTGTCTCATATAATTGCCTTTGGCCCGGTAATAATAAACCAGTCCAACTGCAACTATAGCTGCCTCAACAGGTGTCATCCAGGCGAATGCTATCAGCGGCGCCCGGGATAAAATTAAAATAACCTTTATAGCGGACACGGTTAAAAAGGCAAAATTCTGAGCATAAACCGCATATTTTGATTCCACCCGGGACTGAAACCATAATCCTATAGTTAAAAAAGCCTGAAAGATTGTACTTAAAGCGATTACGCCCACCATGTAAATAGTCAGGGTATCATCCGTGCGCAGCAAATACATCAGGCTCAGGCCCAGCACCGTAGTCAAAACTCCGCCGGCTAATTTCATAACAAAAGCTGATCCCAAGGTTTCCCTGACGCAATCCGGGTCATTTACAATATCACGGACAACAATTCCATCCATCCCCAGACTTGCAAATATGGCCAGCACTGCTACAACCGCCAGGGCATAACCCAAAATACCAAACTGTTCAGGACCCAGATAGCGAGCTACCCATACACTTACAAAAAGACC
>Ga0209723_1001002_pt1 | contig 47113 bp, 39 predicted proteins | sample BiotimSIPDNA_2_FD_185750 | JGI IMG/M metagenome (GOLD analysis project Ga0209723, IMG submission 185750) | Anaerobic biogas reactor microbial communites from Washington, USA - Biogas_R2 time_0 SIP DNA (SPAdes) (version 2) | ecosystem: Engineered > Bioreactor > Anaerobic > Unclassified | place... | reverse complement strand
GGCCGAGCAACGAGGGCTGTGCCTACACGCAGACATGGGCCGCCAACTACACCGATGCTTGCGGCAACGCCGCCACAGAGGTGACCATCACCTATACGTGGACTCAGGATACTGAACTTCCGGTGATCAGCACCATTGCCACCAGCGGAGACCTTGGATGCAACCCGACGGTAGCAGCCCCGGTGTTCACGGGTCTGGACAACTGCGCGGGGGTCTTCACTCCTTCGGTGACCACGGATGGGCCGAGCAACCAGGGCTGTGCCTACACGCAGACATGGGCAGCCAACTACACCGATGCTTGCGGCAACGCCGCCACAGAGGTGACCATCACCTATACGTGGACTCAGGATACTGAACTTCCGGTGATCAGCACCATTGCCACCAGCGGAGACCTTGGATGCAACCCGACGGTAGCAGCCCCGGTATTCACGGGTCTGGACAACTGCGCGGGGGTCTTCACTCCTTCGGTGACCACAGATGGGCCGAGCAACGAGGGCTGTGCCTACACGCAGACATGGGCCGCCAACTACACCGATGCTTGCGGCAACGCCGCCACAGAGGTGACCATCACCTATACGTGGACTCAGGATACTGAACTTCCGGTGATTACCTTAAATGGAGATGCCTTGGTGACCCTTTGTGTCGGAGATGATTATTCTGATGCAGGTGCAACCGGAATGGATAATTGCGGCGGAGCCATGACTCCGACGATGACTGGCACAGTCGATCCTGCGGTAGCCGGGACTTACACCATTACCTTCACTTTGACCGATGCCTGTGGCAATCCTGCCATTCCGGTTGTCCGCACTGTGAATGTCAGTGCCTATCCTGAACTGGATATCAAGGGCTTCACGGCCAATGAAGAGGCGATGCCCGGCGATCTGGAAACGGGCTACATCCTGAATCTGGACTGCAGCGATGCAGAAGAAGATTTCCTGGTACAGTTTGCATCGGGGACGACCTCGAGTGAATCTCTGGCGGCCCAGTACTTTGGGTTGTACCTGACGGGATCGACGGTGAGTCCGACGGATCTGGCAGCTTACTATACAGCGCGTGGCGTACCGGAGCCATACCTGAGCTATCTGATTGCAGCGGCCAACGGGACCAAGCCGTTTGCCTACATCAACGGGAGCACGGTGTTGCTGGTCGATGGGGCCAAGCATGAATTCAATCCCACGACGGATGTGGCCATGACCATACCGGGTGACTATCCCTTCGGGACCTACACGGTATCGGGGACGATCGTAGACGAGCAGGGTTGTGAGACGCCAGTGACCTTTATTCTGAAGGTCGAGGGCGACCGCACGCCGCCGGAAGTGACCATAACAGGAGCTGATCCGGTATGCCCGGCCTCTGAGAATGTTTACATGGCCACTGAGGGCATGGAAACCTATCTCTGGTCGGTTACAGGAGCTACCATCAGCGGCACCAATTCTGCTGAAAGCGTGACCATTGTGGCTGGAACCACTTGCAGCTCCACCTTTGAACTGACCTTGATGGTGACTGCTCCCAATGGATGTTCGGGGACAGCCACAAAGACCGTCACAGTTGATGTCTCTGAAGACTTCCAGATGCCTGCCGATACGGAAACGACGGTGGCATGTGTCGATGAGATCGTCGTACCGGAACCTCCAGTAGTCAACGATGCATGTGGTGCAGAAATCATTCCTGTGGCCTCTGCTGAACCTGAAACTGCCGGATGTGGCGAGAGCATGGTTTACAGCTGGACATACGAGGATTGCGCCGGACACCTGCATACCTGGACCCATACCATCAACCTGGTAGATGATGAATATCCGGAAATCACCTGTCCCAATGACATCAGTGTTACCGTAGCTACAGGTGTTACTTCTGCCACAGTAACGGTTGTTCCGGCCACGGCCGATGACAATTGCTCTGTGCAGGTGGGTGGCGTCAGAAGCGACGCTCTGGCTTTGGATGCTCCTTATCCGGTCGGAGTGACCACCATCACCTGGACTGCCACCGACTGGTGCGGGAATGCCGTGACTTGTACTTCCACGGTGACCGTGAAGGACCGGCCGCATATTGCCGGCACAGTCTACCATGATAAGGACAGACTGACCGACGGCATGGTGGATGGTACCGGAACCGACGGTGAAGGACTTTTGTATGTCAATCTGGTCGACAGTGAAGACCTGGTGGTCGCCTCCATGAAGGTGAACACCGACGGCACCTTTGGATTCCAAAATCTTGCCGACGGCACCTATACACTGCAGCTTACAGTCCATGAAGGAACGGCAGGCACAGCCATGCCAGCCACCGCTCTGCCTCTTAACTGGATCAATACCGGTGAAAACCAGGGATCCGGTCCGGGCAGCGATGGCTCTCCCGATGGATTGCTGCAGGTCATCGTGGACCTCGACAACAATGCCGGAGCAGCCAATTTCGGAATTGTCAAGGAACAGGACGTGACGGTCAGCCTGACCGCAACTCCCAACATCATGGCTGGGAACACCAATTTCCGCCTGCTGGTTAAAATCACTGAGCTGAATAAGGTGGATACCTATGGTGAAATCGAGGTGATTATTCCCAGGGATACCCGTTGGGCACTGTCATCAGGATTCCTCACCTCCATGACTATGTTGGGCACTACGCCGGTCAACAATGGCGACTGGACATTTGACGATACCGATCCCAATTTCTACGTTTTCACGACTGATAAGGTCATCCCGGCAGGCATGTTCAGTGCCTTCGGATTCGATGCCATCTTCACTCCGGGCAACACCAGCGGGATCTCTACCATCACTGCACAAATAAGATCGGGCAGCGGTGGAGAAAATCGGGTGAATAATAACGCAGATTCAGAAAAAATTGATTATTTTGCAAAATAATATTTAAACCTCCACGTTATGAAAAAGCTGATCATGTTTTTCGCAGCGGTTTTCTCATTGCTGGTTGCACAGGCTCAGGCTCCGGTCTACAATCCTTACTTGAGTACTGCCTCTGTGTCACCTGCACCGCTGGCCCCTGTGGAATTCAATGGAACCGGTGTTCTCACCTTTACCATTGGAAACGGGGGAACGGATGACCTCTTATGGGATCCGGCCATACCCAACAACGATATGATAGTGGTAATCACCCTATCCAGGGGGGTACCCAATGTACCCACGTTGGATGCCACAACTGCCTTGGATGCCCTGGGTGGAACTTTTTCCTCCATGTTTGACTGGACCTACGATGTGGTCACCAACACCTATAATGGACGGCAGGTTCAAACCATTGCCGCCGGTGCCAGCGGTACCATTGTGATCCAATATAAGGTGACGGAGAATTCCTTCCAGTTGGGGCCACAGAACGGTTTCAACGTGAACCTCACTCCTCCTCCCTATACCAACGGGGAGAATCTCCTTGCGGATGATGCCGTCAACGCTTATACCTACACAGAATTCAGCGACTTTGGTGACGCTCCCGATACCTATCCGGTGGCCAACCATTTCATTGACGGCGAAGATTATCTCGGTGACCTGGTCGACGGCGAAATGGGCAACCAGCCTTCACTTGACGCTACCGGCGACGATGTGAGCGGTACCGACGATGAGGATGGCGTGACCCTCCCGGTCATGGTCCAGGGAGAAACGGTCACAGTGACCATCACCCATACAGGGATTGGATACCTTAACGCATGGATCGACTGGAACGGCGATGCTGATTTTGCGGATGCCGGAGAACAGATCGCTACCAATGCCATTCTTGCTTCAGGATTTTATGAGTTTTCCGTGACGGTGCCCTGGACTGCCATTTCCACCCAACCAACCTTCGCCAGGTTCCGTATGGGACCTTCCGGAACAGGACCTTCGGGAACTGCCTCGTTCGGTGAGGTGGAAGACTACATGGTCTCCATCACTTGTACACCACCTTCTGCGCCACTGGCCATAGTAACTCAACCCGATTGTGATACGCCGACTGGAAGTATTGAGGTGGAAAGTCCGGTGGGACAGGTCTTTGAATACAGCCTTGATGAAGGCTTATCCTGGCAGCAGAATCCGCTCTTCGCAGATCTTACTCCCGGAACTTATACCGTAACTGTGCGTGACGTCTCCAGGGATCTGGCCTGCTGGTCCGAAGCTGCTTTCGTGATCAACGATCAGCCCCCGACCCCTGTGGCGCCTACGGTTGACCTGGTTCATCCCACCTGCGACGTGGCCACCGGTTCCATCGAGGTGACTGCCCCGACAGGTACTGGGTTTACCTATAGCGTCGGAGGCGTTTATGCAGCTTCAACTTTGTTTGAAGGATTGTTGCCCGGAACCTATACGGTTACGGTGATGAGTGCCGATGGATGTGTTTCCTCAGCCACACAGGCCGTTATTGACCCGCAGCCCGAAACTCCTGAAAAACCCGTTGTTGAGGTGACGCAACCCACCTGCAACGTGGCCACCGGTACCATTGAGATCACTTCTCCCACGGGAGAGGGCTATATCTATAGTGTAACCGGGGAATCTTATGTTCGTTCAGCCCTGTTTGAGGATTTACTCCCCGGAACCTATACGGTCACGGTGATGGACGAATTCTTTGGTTGTGTTTCCAGCGAAACGACGGTAACCATCGACCCGCAGCCAGAAACGCCTATAGCTCCTGAACTTTCACTCACTCAGCCCGACTGCCTGGTGGCCACAGGAACCATCGAAGTGACTTCTCCTCTGGAAGATGGATATTCCTACAACATCGTCGGGTCGAGCTTTACGGCCACCTATTTCACTCCTATTTTCGAAGATCTCGCTCCGGGCACCTATACCGTTACGGTAACCAGTGCCGACGGATGCGTCTCTGCCGAAACCGCTGCCACTATCGATATGCAACCCCCGACTCCGGAAATGCCTGCAGTTGACGTGATTCAGCCCGACTGTATCATCACAACCGGGACTATTACCGTACTTTCTCCTCCCGGAGATGACGAGGAGGAAGTCTACATGTACAGCATCGGCGAAGGATATCAGGAATCTCCTGTCTTTGAAGGTCTTCTGCCCGGAACCTATTCGGTGACGGCCAGGAACAGCTTCGAGTGCGAATCGGAAGCCCTGACAGTGACCATCGAGTTTGGTGGTGTGACCCCTGAAGCCAATGCCGGTCCCGATAAGACTATTGGATGTGAAGAGACTGAGGTGACCCTCGAAGGCTCCTCGGAAACCGAAGGGGTAAGCTTCTCCTGGGAAGGACCCGGAATCGTCTCTGGTGGCGACACGGCCACTCCGACGGTCAATGCCGCAGGTACCTATACCCTGACAGTCACGCATGATGCAAGCGGATGTACGGCTACCGACGTGGTGACCGTGACCCAGAATCTTCCTCCCCATCTGGTCCTGAATGACAAATATTGTGTCTATCTGACCGCCGAAGGGAAGTGGACTCTGAACTCCTTTGACATCGCCCAGATTACCGGGGGATCCTCCTCTATGAACGGAGGTGGTCTCACCTTTACCTTCTCGCGCCGCACCTTCGAATGCAGGGATGTCTATCCTCCCTATGCCAAGGTGACCGTGACGGCTACCGATGAGGTGGGGTGTGTGACCAGTGGCACTTTCAATCTGATGGTTCTCGATACCATTGCTCCTGTGGCCAAGTGCCGCGACATTACTGTCGAACTCGATGCATTTGGCCAGGTCCTGGTGGTGCCCGGGTTCGTGAATGACGGCGGCGACCGCGAAAATGTTCCCGAATGGGCCAAATATTACAAAGACCTTGAAGGCGGCAGCTACGACAACTGCGGAATCAATGAGATGTACCTGACCAAGTCCATCTTCACCCGCGATGACGTAGGCCCGAACCAGGTGGTGCTCACCGTGATTGACCCGAGTGGAAACATTGCCGAATGCGAAGCCACAGTCACTGTGGTTGATCCCTTCGAGGAAGAGGCCGGAGTGCCTGGCGACGGCGGTGAGGAAGGCGGCGAAGATCCGGAAGTGATCCTGCCCAACACGGCGCCGACCCTTGCCGACGTGACGGATATCGAAGTCATGAACCAGGCCCTGCAGCTTGACGTTCTGCTTACCGGAATCTCCGCAGGTTCTGAAATCGACCAGACCGTGAAGGTGACGGCGGTGGCCGACAATCCCAGCCTGGTTTCAGGCATCGCTGTGATCTACACACAGGGTTCGACTGGCCAGTTGCTGGTGACGGTTGCCCCGGGGATGAGCGGTGAGGCCTGGATCACGGTGACGGTGAAGGATGACGGCGGTACGGCCAACGGCGGTGTCGACATGATCCAGAAGAAGTTCAAGGTGAAGGTGACCCACAGCGGCGAAGAAGTGACCATCGGCATCACCGATCCCGATGGGGAAGAGGTGGTCACGGCCACCATCGATCTGGCTGTGGAAATGGGCTTCAAGCTCTATCCGAACCCGACGCGTGGCAGGGTGAACATCGAGATGACGGGCACCGGCATCCGCGACACCGAGGTGAGCGTATACACGATCCAGGGTACACAACTCTTCCGGAAACTCTACAAGGCCGGTGAACAGATCAATGTTGACCTGTCACCTTATGTCTCGGGAGTGTATATGGTAAGAACCCAGTCCGAAGGGGTGACCTTCCTCAGAAAGGTGATCCTGGATAAGTAGTAGACTACCGCCTGCAGGAAGTCACTGATTCATCACGGATCAGTTCGCATCTGCCGGAAAACGATAACGATAAGGAGCCGCTCCCCATGGGGGCGGCTCCTGTCATTTGGAAGCAGGCAAGGCCATTCTGCCCTGTGGAGGATCTGCTTTCGCCCTCAGGTCAGTTTTTCTGAATGACACGTTCCGGCCCACATTCCTTTGAAACGACGCATTGGAATATCCGCCCCATTCCCTTATATTTGCCTGAATTAAATTGATTTTATGAGCGAAAGACCTTATATCCTGGTGACCAATGATGATGGTATTCATGCCAAAGGATTGGTTGAGTTGATTGAAGTGATGCGCCTGTTCGGCGATGTGGTCGTTATCGCTCCCGAGGTGGCCATGTCCGGTATGTCCAATGCCATCACCTCTGACAGACCCCTCCGGGCTTTAAAACTTTCTGAAGAACCGGGGATTTCCGTCTACAAGTGCAATGGCACACCCGTCGATTGCGTCAAGCTGGGCTTCAACCATCTCCTCGAAAGAACTCCTGATTATGTGGTTTCCGGCATCAACCACGGGGCCAATTCTTCCATCAGCGTTATCTATAGCGGAACCATGGGCGCCGCCATTGAAGGATGCCTCCATGGCGTTCCCTCCGTGGGCTTTTCACTGCTCGACTTTCACCCCGATGCCGACTTCGGTAAGGCTAAGATTTTTACGGCCAAAATTTTTCAGGCGGTCCTCGACAACGAAATGCCCCGCTTTACCTGCCTGAATGTCAACATCCCCACAGGAGTGCCCAAAGGTATCAGGATTTGCAGGCAGGCCCGGGGTAAGTGGATGGAAGAGTATGAAAAACGAACAGACCCCCACAACCGGAATTATTTCTGGCTAACCGGATCCTTTATGAACTTTGAGGAGAATGCCTCCGATACCGATCTGCATGCCCTTGATAGTCAATATGTCTCCGTGGTGCCGGTGAAAGTGGATATGACCTGCTACGACGCCCTCGATGAGATGAAAAGCTGGAAATTCTGATGGGAGAAGCCCGCCGGAAAAAACAAAACACCCTGGGTATGGGTTTGGCAACGGGAATTATTCTCCCGCTGGCCATTTTTGTCATATTTTACCTTTCCCGGTACAGCCGTATCCCCTTCTTTTCCTTTGTCAGCCAGCTTGCCGAAATGAATATGCTGGTCAAACTCTTCAGCCTCTGTGGCTTTGCCAATCTGCTGGCCTTTTTCTTTTTTTATCGCCGTCAGATGGACCAGGCCGCCAAAGGGGTCGTGGCAGCCACATTCCTGTATGCTTTTGCCGTACTCTTATCCAGAATAATAGAATTTTAGAATGTCAGAATATCAGGTCGAAGCTTAAAATTGTGGAATGATCAAAGAACCAGCCGGAGTATGAAATACTTTGTAATAGCCGGGGAGGCATCGGGAGATTTGCACGGTTCGAACCTGATCAGGGCGCTGAAGCAGGAGGATCCTGAAGCGGATGTGGCCTGTTTCGGGGGAGAGCTGATGAAGGCTGCAGGCGCAAGGGTGCTCAGACATTACCGCGATATGGCTTTTATGGGAGCCATCGACGTATTGAAAAACCTGGGCCGCATCAATCAGAACTTTTCGCTGGCCCGCCGCTCCCTGCTGGATTTCGGCCCCGATGTGGTCATCCTGATCGATTATCCCGGATTCAACCTGAAAATTGCCCGTTTTGCCCATGAGCAAGGCTTTAAGGTGTTTTACTATATCCTGCCCAAGGTGTGGGCCTGGAAAGCCTGGCGTGTGAAAGCACTCCGGAGGTGGTGTGATGAACTCTTTTCAATTTTCCCCTTCGAGGAGGAGTTCTTCAGCCGGCACGGGGTGAAGATCCGTTATCGGGGCAATCCTCTCCTTGATGCAGTAGGAGTGGCTTCCCGGAATTTTGTCTCCCGGGAGGAATTCCTCCGGCGCAACGGACTGGATGCTCCCGGGGAGTCGGAGAAGCCCCTGGTGGCCCTGCTCCCGGGAAGCCGCCTCCAGGAAATTAAAATGATGCTGCCCGTGATGAGCCGCATGGCCAGCCAATTCCCCGGTTTCAGGTTCCTGGTGTCGGCCACTCCTGCCATCGATCAGGAAGTCTACAGGAATTGCTCCGTTGACCCATCACTGCCTGTGATCACCGGCCAGACCTATGAGATGGTATGCCATGCCTGTGCCGCTCTGGTGGCCTCCGGTACGGCCACCCTCGAAACCGCCCTCCTGGGTACCCCCCAGGTGGTCCTCTATAAGATGGCTGGCGGAAAATGGGGCTACCGTATTTTCAAATTCCTTTTCCTGAAAGTGAAGTATGTCTCCCTTCCCAACCTGATCCTCGGCCGGCCTGCCCTTAGAGAACTAATCATGGATGAGATGCGGGAAGAACTGGTGAGCCATGAGACCAACCTCCTCCTCCATGACGTGGAATACCGCCAAAAGATCACCCATAGTTATAAAGAGATGCGGCAGGTGATGGGAGAGGAGGGGGCCTCCGCCCGCGTGGCCGCCGATATGATCCGCATTCTGCGTGGCTGATCCCGAAGTTCCGTATTCTGCATCGCTGATGCTCAGGCGCCCTTAACCCAATAGTAAATGCCCGGCTGATTTCTGTCAGGTGACCCGACGGGTGTGCCTCAGAATGGTTATTTTTGCATTCATCACGCTAACTGCTTATGGGACCACTTTTTCGTAAGGAGATCATACAGTTCCTGGGGTCGATCACGGGAATCCTGGCCATTTTGATCTTTCTGGCCGTCAGCGGGTTGTTTCTGTGGGTTTTTCCCGGCGATTACAACCTTACAGAGGCAGGGTATGCCACCCTGGAGCCTTTCTTTCAGCTGGCGCCATGGCTCTATCTTTTTCTGATTCCGGCCATCACCATGCGTCTTTTTGCCGAGGAAAAAAAGTCGGGCACCCTGGAGCTGCTGCTGACCCGTCCGCTGGGCGATTTCAGACTTGTCGCCGCCAAATACCTGGCTGCCCTGTGTCTGGTGGCCCTCACCCTGCTGCCCACCCTCCTCTGGTTCTGGTCGGTTTACCACCTGGGTAATCCTGTGGGTAACATCGACGCCGGTTCCACCTGGGGTGCCTATATCGGCCTCTTCCTGCTGGCATCCATTTATATTGCCCTGGGCCTCTTCGCATCGGTGCTCACCGACAGCCAGATTGTGGCCTTCCTCCTGGCCGTGTCCCTCTCGTTTCTCTTTTACCTGGGCTTCGGATTGGTCTCCGGATCAGGCGTGCCTTATGCCCTGGAGAAAATCCTTTCCTCCCTGACCATCCGCGAGCACTACCTTTCGGTCAGCCGCGGTGTCCTTGACGCCAGCGACCTGTTATGGTATGCCGGAATGACCCTTTTATTCCTGTTGCTGACCTCCTTGCTGCTCAGGCGCTCCCGCCTTTCCTTCCGACGTACGGGAAAACGGGCTGCCCTTATGGCAACCGGAGTGCTCCTTCTTGTATTCCTGGCCGACATCCTTCCTTTCCGGCTTGACCTGACTGCTGATAAACGCTATACCCTCTCCCCGGTCTCAAAGCGGCAGGTGGAGACCTTTACGGAACCGGTGACCGTGGAACTTTTCCTTGCCGGAGAGCTGTCTCCGGGTTTCCGGAAATTGCGTCAGTCCATCGCCGGAAAGGTGGAAGACCTCGGACGGTATGCGGGAAAGCCTTTGCGGCTGGTCATTACCGATCCTTATGAAGCGGTCGCGCCTTCTGACCGGGAAGCCTATTTCGGGGAACTCTCCGACAAGGGGATCAGGGCTACCGACTTGCGCCGGACCACCGACAAGGGCACAGAAACGACCCTTTTGTTTCCTGGAGCGCTGGTCAGGATGGGCGACCGCGAAACGGGCGTGAACTTCCTGAGATATAACCCGGGTCTCAATCATGAGGTTAACCTCAACCATTCGGTGGAAACCATCGAGTATGAGCTGGTGTCGGCTTTCAGGCGGCTGACGGCCAGGGAAAAGCCCCTTTTGGTGTTTATGCAGGGGCACGGTGAACTCGATCGTTACGAGACGGAAGACCTGGCGCGCACCCTGGCCGCGTCCTTCCAGATAAAATACCTGACCACCGGCGAGGTCTCCGCCGCTGATCCTGACGTGCTGGTCATCGCCGCTCCGGAAACCCCTTTCAGCGAAAAGGATAAATTTGTCACCGACCAGCTTCTTATGCAAGGAACGCCTGTAATGTGGGCCATTGACCCCGTTGAGGTCAGTCTTGACAGCCTCTCGGAAGGCTTTATGACCTTGGCTTTTCCCCGCGACCTCCGGCTAAATGACCAGCTTTTCCATTACGGAGTACGTGTAAACAGCGACCTGATCCAGGATGTGGTATGTGCCCAGATCCTCGTCAACACATCTCCCGATGCGGCCCGCCCCCGGTTTACACCCCAGAACTGGTACTACTCCCCGTTGCTGACTCCCAACGGAAACCATCCGGTAAGCCGGAATCTCAACCTCATATATGGAGAGTTTGTCTCTTCCATAGATACTGTCGGGGATTCCGGAGAGAGAAAATCTACGGTGATCCTGAGTACTTCCCCATATGGTCGGACGGTCAGAACCCCGGCGGAAGTGAGCCTGGAATCCATCAACCGGCCACCCGCAAGGGAACTCTTCAACCGTCCCGACATTCCGGCGGGTGTACTCGTGGAAGGACGCTTCACCTCCGTCTTCCGGAACCGGCTGCTCGACCACCTGGGTATCCCTTCCGGAGAAACCCTGGAAGAGAGCCCCCCTACGCGGATCATGGTCTTTTCTGATGGCAGCCTCCTGGCCAATAAAGTCCGCTATCAGGCGGGCGCATCTCCTCAGATCCTTCCGCTGGGATATGACCGGGTATCGCGGCAAACCTTCGGTAACCGGGAGTTTTTTGTCAATGCGCTTCTCTATCTGGCCGATGGGGGGGAAATCATGGCCCTGCGCAACACGACCGTGAAATTAAGGCTGCTCGATAAGGTGAAACTCAGGGAAGCGGGGAAGACCTGGGCCTGGGCAAATACCCTGGGGCCCATACTGATGGTTTTCCTCACAGGAATCCTTTTTCAGTTTTTTCGCCGGAGAAAATACACCTCAGCCGCGTCATGAAAAAAATCGAAGCTCCTTGCATGCGGTCATACCGCTAAAGTTTGTATATTCGTGATCCGGAAGGAATTGAATCAAACAATAATCACATAAAAATTGCATCCATGAAGTTTGTTGTATCCAGCACAGGGCTACTGAGCCATCTGACCGCTATCAGCAAGGTGATCAGTAGTAAAAGCACCATGCCCATTCTCGATAATTTCCTGTTCAGGATCACTGAAACGGGATTAACCATTACGGCTTCTGACTCGGAGTCGACCCTGATTACCACCCTCGAACTTGACAATGTGGAAGGGCAGGGGGTCATTGCTATCCCGGCCAAGTTGCTGATCGACACCCTCAGGGAGTTCCCGGAGCAACCCCTTACCTTCCAGATCGATGGTTCTTCCTTCGGAATTCAGATCTTTTCCGAAAACGGGAAATACAGCATCGTGGGTTACGATGGCGAGGATTATCCCGAGGTCCCGGTGGCCGATGAGGATGCGGTGACCACCATGGCCGTCAGCCGCCAGGTGCTTCTTAAAGGGATTGAGAAGACCCTTTTCGCCACCGCCGACGACGAACTCAGACCGGTGATGAACGGGATCTACATCGAACTGACACCCGACTACATGAGCTTCGTGGCTTCCGATGCCCATAAGCTGGTGCGCTACCGTCGTACCGACGCCAAATCGGAAATGAACGCTTCATTCATCCTTCCCAAGAAACCGGCTGCCCTGCTTCGCAGCTTGCTGTCCCGGGAGGATAACGAGGTGAAACTGCAGTTCAACGAAAAGAACGCCTTCTTCAAAATGAGCAATTACGAGCTGATATGCCGGCTCGTCGAAGGGAACTATCCCTCCTATAATTCGGTGATCCCGGTCAACAATCCCAATTCCATGGTGATTGACCGTCTGGCTTTCTATAATACAGTCAAGAGGGTTTCCGTTTTTGCCAACCAGGCCAGCAATCTGGTGAAGCTCACCATCGGCGGAAACCAGCTGGTCGTGTCGGCCCAGGATATCGACTTTTCGATATCGGCCGTTGAACGGCTCAGCTGCGAATATGAGGGCGATGACATGGAGATCGGTTTTAAATCCACTTTCCTCCAGGAGATCCTTTCCAACCTGCCTTCTGCCGACATCAGGCTCGAAATGAGCGACCCCAGCCGCGCAGGGCTTCTTCTTCCCGAGGAAAAGGAAGACGAAAACGAGGACGTACTGATGCTTTTAATGCCTATGATGATCAACGTGTAGAACGTTATTATCCTGATGATATGGGGGATCCTGGCAATGCTCTCTTGGGGCGGGGCAGGATCCCTTTTTTTAAAAGCAGCTTCCGCAGGTAACCAAAATCCATAATCTTCGTACTTAACAGGATATGAAACTAAATCTGAAGAACCCCCTGGTTTTTATCGATCTGGAAACCACCGGGATTAACATTGCCAGCGACCGGATCGTGGAAATTGCCCTGCTGAAGATTCACCCCGATGGAAATGAGGAAGAGCGGCTTCTGCGCATCAATCCTGAAATACCGATTCCGCCGTCTGCTACCCGCATACACGGTATCACCGATGAGGATGTCAGGGAAGCTCCCGTATTCCGTGAAGTAGCCCGCAACCTGGTCCGCTTCCTGGAAGGGTGCGACCTGGCCGGATTCAACTCCAACCGTTTTGACATTCCCCTCCTGGCCGAGGAATTCCTCCGCTGCGACGTCGACGTAGACTTTAAAAAGAGGAAATTTGTCGATGTGCAGGCCATCTACCATAAAATGGAAAAGAGAACACTCAGCGCAGCCTATAAGTTTTACCTGAACAGGGAACTCACCGATGCCCATTCGGCGATGGCCGACGCCCGTGCGACCTATGAGGTGCTCCAGGCGCAGCTCGATGCCTATGCCGATGCCGAATACGAAGACCAGAACGGCCGTAAAAGCACTCCCATCATCAACAACGTAGAGAAATTGAGCGAATTCTCGGCCTACGACCGCTCCGTCGACTATATGGGGCGCATTGTCTACGATGACCACGGGGTCGAAATCTTTAATTTCGGGAAGAACAAAGGCTTGCCCGTCGAAAAGGTCCTGCGCGAACAACCCGGATACTACGGCTGGATGCTCAATGGCGATTTCCCTCTCTATACCAAAAAGGTACTGACTCAGATTAAACTCAGGATGAACGCCAATGTGAAATCTTGAGTCTGGAATCTGGAATCTGGAATCTGGAATCTGGAGTCTGGAATGAGGAATCTGGAATCTGGAATCTGGAGTCTGGAATCGTGAATGTTTGAAGGTTATTGGTTATGTAAAATTCAGAATTTGAATATGAAAATCGTGTGTATTGGTCGGAATTATGTGGCGCACATTGAGGAACTGAAGAATGAGATGCCGGAGGAACCGGTCTTCTTCATGAAACCCGATTCCTCTCTTCTGGAAGGGAACCGGCCATTTGAGATTCCCGCCTGGAGCAATAATCTGCACCATGAAATAGAACTGGTACTCAGAATAGCTCAGACGGGTAAACACATTTCCAGAGAGCAGGCCGGAAAGTATTTCGGAGAGATTGGTCTGGGCATTGATTTCACGGCAAGGGATGTGCAGACCCATCTGGCCTCGAAGGGACTTCCATGGGAAAAGGCCAAGGCCTTTGACCAGTCGGCGGTGCTCGGTACGCCTTTCATACCCCTTAGGGCCATCGGTGACCCCGGGGCTATCTCTTTCCACCTCGATATCAACGGGAATACAGTCCAGCAAGGTGATTCGGGATTAATGATATTCACGTTTGAGGAGATTATTGTACATATATCAAAGTATGTCACCCTTCACGCGGGTGACCTGATCTATACAGGTACCCCCGCTGGTGTGGGCCCCGTCCATCCGGGTGACCATTTGAAAGGCTATCTGGGCACCGAAAAACTGCTGGATTTTTATTGTGTGTGAAGCAGGGTGGAGCATCTTTACATCGTCACCCCGGCAAAGGAAACAGCCAGGGTGGTCGAAGATGCCGTGGCTTATGGCATCAAGCAGATTTGGATCCAGCAGAAATCAGAAACCCCCGCGGCGTTGGAACTTGCCCGCCAAAGCGGAATCCCCGTTATTCATGGACGCTGCATGATGATGTTCGCCGAACCCGTGGGCAGCATCCATGGCTTTCACCGCTGGATCAGCCGCCTCTTCGGCCAGTACCCCAAATAGGGAACCTACGTTGTTCCTTCAGATTATCCAGATCTTCTGATCCTCCAGGCTGCTGATCTTCTTCACAGTCTGATCCGTACCAATACCGGCTGATGGTCAGAAGGCCAGCGGTTGTCCCAGCCGTCGGTCAGCACACCGTATTTTTCAACTTTTACCTTATCGTTGACAAAGATGTAGTCGATGCGCTGGTCGAGGGGGTGGTCCCTTCTGAAGCTGTTGAACGTGCCCACGGGACCATAGGGGGGAGAGGCGCTGATTACGTAACTGTCGCGCAGTTTCTCCATGATGAGGGAGATGGGTTCGCTTTCAGGGGTGAGGTTAAAGTCCCCCGTGACAATCACCGGAAGGTGGCTGGGGTTCAGGGCGGCAATTTTTTCGAGGATCAGCCGGGAGGAGTTGGCGCGGGCCACTTTTCCTACATGGTCGAAATGGGTGTTGAAGAAGAAGAATTTTCGGGAAGAGCCGATGACCTTGAATTTTCCCCAGGTGACGATCCGCGGTAATGCGGCATCCCACCCTTTGGAAGGGAATTCAGGAGTTTCCGAAAGCCAGAATTGCCCCGATTCCAGTAGTTTGAATCTTCCGCGATCATAGAAAACCGGGGAGTATTCGCCTCCGGTTTGGCCATCATCGCGGCCACTCCCCAGGCGCCCGAATTGTGGCATCCTCTCCTCTAAGTCGAGAATCTGCTCATGTTTGGCTTCCTGCAATCCGAAAATCGCCGCCTCATGAAACCTTAGCAATGCGGTGACCATCTCCTTCCGGTTGGGCCAGGCATTGATGCCGTCAGATGAGGTGTTGAGCCTGATGTTATAGGTGATCACGTTAAAGGACTGTGCCATGGTGCCTGTGGTGACCATCAGCAATAGAAGGGTAATGATGTTCTTCATTGTTACTATGTTTAATGAACGTTCCGTCATGGATCAAACTGAGCGATATTTCCATTCCTATACAGATCCTTGCGCTTTTAGTCCCAATTCAATCTTCGCAAAAGCCAAAGGATTGGTAACTGCACCGGTTCTGGTCGCCGGGCACGACGGTATGCCTGGTTTCCCATTGTTCCCTGACCACATATCGGTGACAGAATTCCACGATCTCCCCGAAATAGGTCCACATGGGTTTGCTGGCCATTTCGTGGGCGCCTCCGCAGGTGGTGTGCAGCCAGTAGGGAGTTCCTGTGGCCGCGAGCTTCAGCGATATGGTATAAGCTCCATGGAGAGGAAGGTACCCGGGTTGGGACGGCTGACAGTAATGATGTGAGGCGGTGGCGTAAGGAACCAGGTTGTCGCAGGTGCCATGGAACAGCAGAGAGGGAATGGCGGAATCGGGGAAGATCCGGGTGGTATCGGGGATGGCCCCGGCCATGGAAATCACCCCCGCGTAGGCCACGGGACCCGAATCAAGGCCATAGCAGAAGGGCGGCTGATAGGCCGCATTCAGAACTGTTTCGGCCCCGGCACTGCTCCCTGCCAGAATGATCCTTTGTGGATCGATGCCCAGTGTTTCCCGGTGGCTGATCAGAAAGGCGGTGGCATCCTGAAGGTCTTCTACCGCGGCCTGAAAGGTGTTCAGTTTGTCGGCGGCCGGACAGTCGCATCCGAAACCAGTGGGCTTGCCCTGTCGCGTCAAACGGTAACTCATCGAAACCCCCGCATAGCCGTAACGGGCCAGGCGACTACAGAAAGCAACAATTTCCGGTGAATTGCGCTGGCCACCACTGAACCCTCCGCCATGTACATAAAGGACCACAGGCCTGGTCACGGCCGTGTCCCCATAAGGCAGATACACATCCAGATCCAGATGGAGACCATCCTTGCTGGCATAGGTGAAGGTCTGAACCTCCACCGAATCAAAGGATTCTTCGAGATATCTTTCCTGGGCCGCCGGAGCGTCAATGAAAATGAGGGAGGAAAGAAAAAGGAAAACCGGGAACAACTTGACCATACGCCGCTTTTTGACGACCAAGGTATAAAAAAAGATGGAACCAGCCTTCTAGGTGATTCCATCTTCGTGTCCCAATAACATGCAATTTAAACCCTAACAAAAGGAGCTTCTCTATATGAATTCCACATTCGAGAGCTGTCAAGGGTATTGCAAAATTCAAACCATAATATTTAACTTAATGATATCAAGTTACTTCCCTCTAGTGCCAGGTTTTCATTTTGTTTCAATAATGAAAAACGCTTCCCAGAATGGGAAGGTGCTTCTGTCAGAACCGCTCCCTGGGAGTGTATTTGGTATGGAGCAATTTGTGGGAGAGTTCACCATTGGGTTCTTTCAGGAAGTCGCGATAGAGTTTGATCACCTCCGGGTTTTCGTGTGATTTCCGGATGGCCATGCCGGCATCTTCGGCATAGATGGCTTCTGCCCTTTTCTTTCTGATTTCGGGGCTGGTGGGGATTGGTTGTCCGCCGCCGCCAAGGCATCCGCCCGGGCAGGCCATGATCTCAATGAAGTGATAGTCGGCTTTTCCCGATTTGACGGAATCCATCACCGTCTTGGCATTCACCAGTCCGTGCGCGATGGCGCATTTGAGCTCCACACCATCCAGGAAGGCCCACTCTTTCTTGGGATTCTCAATTTTAATGGTGGCCTCGCGAACCCCCTCCATGCCCCTGACGGGAGTAATGTTAAGGTTCTCAAAGGGGACTTCCCTGCCGGTGACCAGTTCGTAGGCTGTGCGAAGGGCCGCTTCCATCACTCCTCCGGTAGCCCCGAAGATCACCCCTGCACCTGTGGAGTCTCCCATCAGACGGTCGTATTTGGCCTCTTCAAGGGCTGAGAAGTTAATCCCCGCCTGTTTGATCATAATGGCCAGTTCACGGGTCGTCAGCACATAATCAACATCACGGTAGCCACTGTCGAGCATCTCGGGCCTTGCCGCCTCGAATTTCTTGGCTGTGCAGGGCATGATCGATACCGAAACGATCTTATCGGGTTCCAGGTTACGCGCCTTGGCATAGTAGGTTTTAACCAGGGCCCCGAACATCTGCTGCGGCGATTTACAGGTCGACAGGTTGGGCAGATATTCCGGATAAAGGTGCTCAATATATTTGATCCATCCCGGGGAGCAGGAAGTCGCCATGGGAAGTTTTACGTTGGGATCCTTGTCCTTGAGGGCTTTTTTGAGACGGGTGAGCAATTCTGTTCCCTCTTCGACAATGGTCAGGTCGGCTGTGAAGTCGGTATCCAGCACCGAGTCGAAACCCAGCCGTTTTAGGGCAGCCACCATCCTCCCGGTGTTGCGGCTGCCGGGTTCAAATCCCAGTTCCTCTCCCAGTCCAATGCGCACCGCCGGAGCCGTCTGAACCACCACGTGCTTGTCAGGACTGGATATGGCTTCCCATACCTCTTCAATATAGTTCTTTTCGACCAGGGCACCGGTCGGACAATGGTTGACGCACTGCCCGCAGTTGGTGCACACTACCGAGTTCATCGGCTTTTCCATGAAGGTGGTGATCTTCATCTCATCTCCTTTGTGGGCGACCGTCAGGGCGTTGACCCCCTGCAACTCTGCACAGGTGCGTACGCACCGCTGGCAACGGATGCACTTGCTGTCGTCCTTGATGATCGAGGGGGAATACATGTCGATGGTGTAGGTCTTGAAAGGCACCAGCTCGATGAATTCCTGGGTCATGATTTTATATTCCGAGGCCAGTTCCTGCAGTTCGCAGTTTCCGTTACGGTAGCACTTGGTGCAATCGGCATTGTGCTCAGCCAGCAATAACTCGATGATGTGTTTGCGGGAGTTGCGCACCTTCAGACTGTTGGTCAGAATTTCCATGCCCTCCTCCACCGGAGTAGCGCACGCCGCCGAAAGCCGTTTCTGACCTGCAATCTCCACCACGCACACCCGGCAGTTGCCTGCAATACAGAGGTCTTTGTGGTAACAGAGCGTGGGTATGATCAGGCCGTTTTCCTTGGCCGCATCCAGGATCATGGTGCCCTTGTCGACCTGAACGTTGTATCCGTTCAGGGAGATATTTATTTTTTGCGTTGTCATAACCTTGTCAGTTTATCATTAGTAAATCATTTCTTCCCTGAAGTTTTCAACGATGGAGGAGAATGAGTTGGCCACCGATTGCCCGAGTCCGCATTTGGCCGTCACCTGCATGGTTTCGGTGAGCCGCAGAAGTTTGTCGAGATAGGAGGCCGGGCGGTCTCCCCTTTTCACGGCCTTGATGCCCAGCAGCAGCTGCTGGCAGCCTACCCTGCAGGGAGTGCACTGTCCGCACGACTCTTCCCGGAAAAACTCGAGGTAGTTGTCGAGGACGTTGTACATCGACCGGGAACTGTTGAAAAGCATCATCGACCCCCCTGTAGGCAGGGAAATACCAGTAAGTTTCCCCTGGTAACCAATGGCTGTGTCGGCGAATTTCTTGCGCGGCACCAGGAAGCCGGAAGCTCCGCCTACCTGTACTGCCTTGGTATCGCCGTCCCCAAACTCATATACAAAATCCTGAAGGCTCATCCCCAGTTCCAACTCGTAAATCCCTGGTTTGGGTGTGTCGCCCGACACCGAAAAAAGTTTGGTTCCGCGGGAGTACTGGACCCCCAGGTCGTAAAATTTCTTGGCGCCATATTTGAAAATGGTGAAGGTATGGGCCAGCGTCTCCACATTGTTGATGACCGTGGGCCCTCCCATATATCCGAAGTTCGTGGGGTAGGGCGGCTTGTTTCGGGGTTCGCCCCGCTTCCCTTCCATCGACTCGAACAGAGCGGTCTCTTCACCGCAGATGTACGCCCCGCTGCCCATGAAAATCTTGATGGTGAAATCCTGTTTGATTTCCTTCAGGTAGTATTCAAACTCCTGAATAACCTTCTGCAATTCGGGCATCAGGAAGCGGTACTCCCCGCGCAGGTAAATAAAGCCCTCTCTGGCGCCGATCACGTGGCCACAGGCCACCATGGCCGTGAGCACCTTGTATGGGACTTTTTCCAGAATCTCCCGGTCTTTGAAGGTGCCGGGCTCCCCCTCGTCGGCATTGCAAATCACATATTTGGGCTGAGTAGCTAATTCGGAAGCCACCTTCCATTTCAGCCCGGTGGGAAATCCTGCGCCACCGCGGCCTTTCAGTTCTGAACTGATCAGCTCGTTGATCAGGTCCTGCGGTGAACGGCTTAATATGTTGCTCAACACTTTTTCCCAGTCATTCTCATTCTTGAAAATGAAGTCGGCCCTCTTCAGCTGGTACGTTGTTGCCATGATGGTTCTGTTTTATAAAGGTTTTTTCATGTATTCAGAAAGGATCTCCCTGACCTTCTCGGGGGTCAGATCAGTGTAGACATCATGATTGATCATCATGGCAGGTGCCTTGTGGCATAATCCCAGGCAGTTGGTTTGCAGCAGTGAAAACCTGCCGTCGGGCGTGGTCTCCCCCAGAGGTATCTTCAGCATGTCCTGAATGGCCATGATCACCTGACCCTTGCCCTTCATGGCACATGAAATGGTTTTGCACACCCTGATGATGTACTTCCCCATCTTTTTGGTTTCCAGAAAGGAATAAAACGTCGCGGTTCCGTATACCTCTGCGGCAGGCAAATCCATCTCCCGGGCAATCTCGATCATCGAGTATTCCGAAAGAAAACTCTCCTGCTCCACTACCCCCTGCATGATCGGCAGCAGATGCTCCCTGCTCCGGCCATATTTGTCAGCAAGTTCCCTGATAAGTAATTGTGTCGGACTCATTGAGTGATGGTTTTAGTAAATTATTGGTCGGTTAAATTTAAGGAGTTGGAGAAATAAAAAACAAGCTATTTGCAATAGAAATACCTGCTTTTCAGCATATCGATTGCCCAATCAGGCCCCCCGGAAGCCCTGCGGCCTCCCGTAAACCTCCTGGCACACGCCCCGTGAGCCTTCCTTACCTGGCAAAACTTAATGATTATTTAAGATTAAATCCCGGCAGAAACGCAACAATTTAACCCCTTTCTCTGTCTAATCTATGAAGCCATTAAACAATTAAGACATGAAAGCGGAATCCCTGTTGCTGGTGCTGGCATTGCTGGTGCTATATCCTACTTCTTTAAAAAGTCAAATGGTCAGTGTGACCGGGAAGGTCACCGATCAGCTCACCGGGTCCCTGATCAGGGATCTTACCGTACTGGAGAAAAACAGCGGTATCGGTACGATCTCTGCATTTGACGGCTCCTTTTCCCTGTTGCTTAAACCGGGTGAGGTGGAGCTTAACTTCTTCAGTGAGCGCTATGAACTTTCAACTGTTTCTTTCACGCTGAAAAACGACACTACTTTTCATGTGCCCATGCACGCGCTGGAGGCTGACCGGTTTAAGAGGGGGAGAAAGGAAAGGCCGCGGGAAGAGAATAGCGGCAGTCTGGCTGAGAACCGGGCCAGAAACGCCAAATCACGCTGAGAACATGGTTCATGTTCAGCAGCCCTGACCCAGACTGAAGAATGTGGTCAGGGCCTGAAAAGGGGAATCGGGCGGCCGTGGCTTCCGGGCGGCGTGGATATCCCCAGGATTCCCGACAGCGTAGGTACCAGTTGTTCCGCCTCATAACTTTCATACAGGGTTTGTGCCGGAATGCCGTAACCGTAGAATAGCAAAGGGACATGCGTATGCCCTGATTGGTTCATTTTCCGCTGTTTGAAGGCTGTTTGCCATCCTTCGTGCAGCACCAGAAGGATATCACCCGACCGCCCCTCAAACCAGGAGTTGACCACCCCTTCGCCGCCGTGGTCGCTGAGCTGACCATCCCTGATCTGATCACTGGATACTGCCATCCGCACCCCTTCAAATTCACTGAGGAATTCCGCTGTCCGACGGCGCATCTCCCGTAAGTCGGTATGGTTGATGGCGGCAATCTTGTGGTTGAGGTACAACTGAAGGCCGTTGTTGTATTCTATCCATTTCAGGTCTCCATAGGTGATGTTCAGCCAGGAGTTGAGCAGTGCTGCCGCATTATCGGGGCTGAAGGTTCCGGCCGGAAACCTGAATTTCTCCCTGAGCATGGCTGCCGGCCACGAGGCCGAGGAATTCCCGGTCAGGAAGACCACCATTTTTTCCTTTCCGAATTTCTTCTCGGCAAAGGTGATCAGCGTGGCGATCTCCTCGTCGAGGCGGAGGTAAAGATCTTCCATCTCTACTGATCCCGGACCAAAGGAGCTGTTTTCCATGTCCATGGAGGAGAAGACGACGGTGACCAGATCGGGGTGGCGGTCCTGGCCAATTTCCTCTCTTTCCAGCAGTTCGACGGCAAACTCCCTCACCAGGCTGTTCCCGAAGGGGGTGGTCTTCAGAGGGCCGTAATGACCTGCGCTCCTGACCAGACTCGCCATCGAATGAGGAAATATGTTTCTGCCTTCCCCGTAACCTGCTTCCCAGGGTGAACGGTCTTCGGTACTTTCCGAATAGGTGCCGGCTGACTTGAGGAGGACCCAGTTACGGGTGGCATATTTCTTCACCATCTCCCTGTCGTTAAAGTTTTTGACCCATTCGGGGAGGGTGGTGGTGTAAAAGGAGGAGGTGACCATTCTTCCGGAAGCGTTGTCGAGCCACCAGGCGGCATCTCCGCTGAAGCCTGCGGCAAACAGGGCGGGGGCTTCGTTCAGGGCGATGCTGAATACCCTGGACTGGCCATGGCCTGACAACTTGAGCTGGTCTCCCAGGGTGGAGGCTTTCAGCTGAAGGGGCGACACCTGGCTGCCGGATTGTGTCCCACCGGTCAGCGTATAGCGATCGTCGGCCACCGCAGAAACCACCTTCCCCTTGCTACGGTCATACCACGCTTCATCGATGATCCCGTGTACCGAAGGGGTAACACCCGTGAAAAGGGTGGCCGTTCCCGTGGCCCCGTTGAGAATATGCTGGTTAATCCTGAAATGAACACATCGGCTGCCTCCCTGTACCAGCTTCCGGAAACCGTCGTTCCCAAACTTATCCCAATAACGCCCGATGTAGTCGGGTCGCATGTTCTCCACGACAATGCCCAGCACCACAACCGGCGCGGATCCATTTTCGGTGGCCCCTGCCCGGAGAAATCCCTGCAAACCTGCACATAGCAGGATCACCAAAATTCCTGCTGATTTTATGGCCTTGCCGATGGTTCGGTATGGTTTCATCTTTTCCATATATCCTTGTAAAAGCTGTTCCGGAGCAACCTCTCTTCCCTCAAAGGGCTGACCCGGTCATAGGCTTTCAGGCTTCAAAAATAACAAAACTATCTTTCCCTTTGCGGTTCCTTCCCCCTTGCTACTGATCCCTTGTTTCTGATCCTCTGCTGCTGATTTTTTGCTGATGAACGCTCTCCCTTTATGATATCTGAAACCACAAAAAGAGCTATCTTCACACTTCTAAACCATAAAACAAGTACCATGAAGCGTATTGACCTTCTCAGAGCCGGGTGGATTCTGCTGCTTCCCCTGATGCTGGCCATAGGATGCCAGGCCCCTAAAAGTGCAGAACATGACTGGATCCAGTTGTTTAACGGCAAGGATCTGGAGGGGTGGACTCCCAAGATCAGGGGATTCGAAGCCGGTGATAATTTCGCCAACACCTTCAGGGTGGAGGATGGCCTGCTGAAGGTCCGTTATGACGGGTACGACACCTTCGGCGATCGTTTTGCCCACCTCTTTTACAAGGATACCTTCTCCCACTATCTGCTTCGCATCGAATACCGTTTTGTGGGAGAACAGTGCCCCGGCGGACCGGCCTGGGCGTTGCGTAACAGCGGGGTGATGATTCACGGGCAACCCCTGGCCACGATGGAAAAGGACCAGGATTTTCCGGTTTCCATCGAAGTACAGTTTCTTGGCGGGGACGGAACCGGTGAACGCCCTACCTGCAACCTGTGCACCCCAGGTACCAACGTGGTCATGAATGGCCAACTGATCCTTGACCACTGTTCCTCCTCTTCCTCAAAAACCTATCACGGGGAGGAGTGGGTCACTGCTGAAGTGGAAGTCCATGGCAGCGGCATCATCCGTCATATCGTTAACGGTGACACCGTCATCGTGTACGAACAACCCCAGCTCGACGACCGCGATCCCTCTTTTACCAAACTACTGCCGGCCACCGGCGACAAGCTCCTGCGCAGCGGAACCCTTTCCCTCCAGGGCGAAAGCCATCCTATCGACTTCAGAAAAGTAGAGCTTAAAGTGCTGGAAGATTAAGGATATCAGGATATCAGAGTATCAGGATATCAGAGTATCAGAATATCAGAGTATCAGGATATCAGAGTATCAGGATATCAGAGTATCAGAATATCAGAGTATCAGAGTATCAGAATATCAGAGTATCAGAGTATCAGAGTATCAGGATAACAGGATATCAGAATAGCAGAGTATCAGGATATCAGAATAGCAGAGTATCAGGATAACAGGATATCAGAATATTAGGAAAACAGAATGTCAGAATATCAGGATATAAGGGTATCAGGATATTAGGAAATCAGAAAATAAGGATAATCTGATGTCATTTGTAGGCCGGAAGGTCTGGTTATCGGTTTGGGGAAGGGGTGTTTTTGGCGCGGCTGACGAGGACCAGGGCCAGGACGATAAAGAGCATGCCTGCGATGGAGATCGGGTCGGGGTGTTCTCCTTTCACGATAAGCCAGCTGAGTGCGGCCCCTGAAACCGGAATGAGGAATTTCCACACGTTCAGTTCGGAGACTTTGACCCCGGGGCGTTTAAGCAGGGAATACCATATGGAGAAGGCGGCTGCGGAAAGGAAGGCGAGCCAGAGCAGGGCTGTCCAATACTCCCAGGGGAAAGGCCCCTGCGGAAGGCCTTCGATGGGCAGGGAAAGCAGGAAAAGCAGGAATCCCCCGATGAGCAGCGAGGCCGAGGTGAGGATGATCGGGGAGAGGGGGCGCGAGAAACGGGAGACCAGCACGTTGCTGTAACCCGAGGCCATATTATTAAAGATGAGCAGGGCGATGCCCACCCATTCGTAGGGATTTTTCATTTCCACGTCCTGACGGCCCAGGGTGATAATGGCAATACCGGCCACTCCCACCAGGATGCTGATCACCTTGAGGGGATTAAGCCGGTCGTTGGGGTGGGTAAAGTGGGCCACAAGGGCTACAAAAAGGGGAGAGGAGCCCACGATCATGGCCCCCAGGGCTCCGGGTACCAGGTTCATACCCGTATAAAAGAGACCATACTGGATGATCACCTGGATGACCCCGATGGTCAGGATAAACCGCCATTCCCGCCTGACCTCCCGCAGATAAAGACCCCACTGGCCATACAGCACCATCACCATTATGCCCGCAAGGGCAAAACGCAGCGCTGCGAACTGAAGCGGCGTATGGTATTGCAGTCCGATCTTGATCCCGGCAAAGGCCGTAGACCACAGCAAAGCCGCCACAATAGCCAGAAAAGTGGTGGAGCGCAACAGGTTTTTCATAACTCCGGATCTGATGCAAAGGTTGGAAAATTTACGACAGTCCGTACGGCTATCCGATGATTAAATCCTCCCCCCGGATGGTTACTTTTTTGTATCTTCGTTTTCTGATTAACTACGATTTGTCACAAAAGCAATCATTCATCTATGCCAAAAAGAATCATCACCGGACATGCCGATTTTGAGGCGTTGACCGGACAGGAGATAGGTGTTTCGGAGGTGATAGAGATCACCCAGGAGCAGATCAACCGGTTTGCAGAAGCCACCCATGACCATCAATGGATCCATACCGATCCTGAAAGGGCTGCCACCGAATCGCCATTCAAGGCGACTATTGCCCATGGGTATCTTACCCTGTCGCTGGTCACCTACCTGTGGCATACGGTGGTCGACGTTCGGAATGTCAAGCTCATTGTCAATTATGGGCTGGAAAACCTTCGCTTTAACCAGCCCGTGGTGGTCAACAGCCGGGTCAGCACCCGGTTTCTGATGGAGGAGGTCACCAACCTGCGGGGAATAACCCGGGTCAGGGTGAAAATTATCATGGGCATTGAAGGCGTGGCCAAACCGGCCTTCGAGGGCATCGCCGTTTTTCTTTATCATTTTGCCTGACAGGAAGGAGAAATCTCCCCCCGATCCGGAAGTAGATGACTCCTCACCAATCCGGAAGGAGATGACTCCCCGTTAACAAGTAAATTCTTAATGCCATGGATATTTCTGTCATTGCCGGCACTTCGGAAATTAACTTTGAGACCAGTGTGCTGAGGCTGGTGGTGAGTTTTATGGCGGGGATGCTGGTTGGTATCGAACGGGAAGCCCACAGTCAGCCCGCAGGACTGAGAACCCACATTCTGATCAGTATCGGTTCTACCCTGGGGATGTTGTTATCCATTTACATTCCACAGACCTTCACGGATTTTCAAAATGGGGACCCGGGGAGAATTGCCGCCCAGGTGGTGACGGGTATCGGCTTTCTGGGGGCGGGGGCGATCCTCCGCTTTGGCTTCAATGTCAAAGGATTGACCACTGCCGCATCCATATGGGCCATGGCCATGCTCGGACTGGCCATCGGAGCGGGATTGTTCCGCATCAGCGCCGTCGCCCTGGCCATTATCCTCTTCTCCCTCTCCATCATGGATCTGCTCGAAAAGCGGTTTTTCCAGGACAAACTCTTCAAGCGGATCGAAGTGGTGGTCAGAAAGAAAACCTCGGGTTTCAGCGAAATCAGGAACGTCATCACCTCCTTGAAAATCAGGGTACATGAGGTCGATATCCGTAAAAACAATGGAGAAACGGCCGACAAATACGTGTTCTATGCCTATATTCCCGTCAGGCTGGATCCTGAACAGCTGTCGGCAAGCCTGGAGGGGATCGACGGGCTGGTCTCCTATTCGGTCGACATGATCAGTTGATTATTCAGGACCCTGGTTTGGGATTTCAAAATGGGGATGGCCTCCGGCAACACCCCTTCTGTTGCAAAGCGTCTCAGCGCAGATTCTCCTGTTCCAGTTTGTCGAGCAGGCCATCACAGGCATCTTCGAGCAGGTCGAGGACCAGCTCAAATCCGTCTTCCCCGCCGTAATAGGGATCGGGAACCGATGTGTAACTATATAGTTTGCTGAAGTCGGTCATCCTCATAATTTTCTTTTTATCGGCATCGTTACGGGCCATGGATCTGAGTGCCCGGATGTTTTCCCCGTCCATGCCGATGATCAGGTCAAACTGGTCAAAGTCCCTGTCAGGATCGAATTTGCGGGCGGTGCCGGTCATCTGGTATCCTCTTTTCAGGGCATGCTTCTGCATGCGGGAGTCGGCAGGTTCGCCGGCATGCCATCCCCCGATTCCGGCCGAGTCAATTTCCAGCGGGGTCACCAACTGACGCTGCGATGCCATCTGCGTCAGCACGGCCTCCGCTCCGGGTGAGCGACAGATATTTCCCAGACAGACGAATAAAATCCTTTTCTTCATACACAAACTGATTCGTGGCAAAAGTAGCTTTTCCGGAGGTAAACAAAAAGTGAATTCCCTTTAAAAAAAGGGGGCTTCCGTACCGTTTTTAAGCGGAAAAACTATCTTTGTGGATAGGCCTGAGAAGTTTTACATAACTAATTCCACACCCGGAAGAAGGAGATGTCACCGGAATAGACATAAACTAAATCATTGTAAATAAATAAAGGAGACTAACTTATGAGTGCATTATTTTGGATTGTTCCGATATCCTCTTTGCTTGCGCTGGGCTTTGCCTGGTATTTCTACCGTTCGATGCTGAAGAATTCCGAAGGGACTCCCCGGATGCAGGAGATTGCCCAATATGTACGTGAAGGCGCCATGGCCTATCTGCGTCGCCAGTATTCGGTTGTGCTGAAGGTTTTCCTGGTGTTGGTGGTGTTGTTGCTGGTTTTAGCCTATCTGGGGGTGCAGAATCCCTTTGTGCCGATCGCTTTTCTGACCGGTGGTTTTTTCTCGGGGCTATGCGGTTTCCTGGGGATGAAGACCGCCACCCATGCTTCGGCACGCACTGCTCATGGGGCCACCAAATCCCTCAACAAGGGGCTGCAGATTGCCTTCCGCAGCGGCGCCGTGATGGGGCTCGTCGTGGTGGGCTTTGCCCTGCTTGACATCGCTGCCTGGTACCTGATCCTTACTGAATGGGTATACACCCCGGCCCATATGGCCGACGGACTTCATTTTCTGGGGCTCACCTTTGTGCATCCCGGGACTTCCGAGCACATGAAACTCATTGAGATCACCGCCACGATGCTGACCTTCGGGATGGGGGCTTCCACGCAGGCCCTCTTCGCCCGCGTAGGCGGCGGGATTTACACCAAGGCCGCCGATGTGGGCGCTGACCTGGTGGGTAAGGTGGAAGCCGGTATCCCCGAGGATGATCCGCGGAATCCTGCCACCATTGCCGACAATGTAGGCGACAATGTGGGTGATGTGGCCGGCATGGGGGCTGACCTCTATGAATCCTATGCAGGCTCCATACTGGCCACGGCGGCCCTGGGGGCTGCCCTTCCGGTCCTGGCCGGCGGTGAAGCCTCCACCTATGTGCTGGCTCCCATGATTGTGGCTGCCATCGGAACCATTCTCTCCGTCCTGGGAATTTTCCTGGTCCGCACCAAAGAGTCGGCAACCCAGAAAAACCTCCTCAATGCCCTGCTTCTGGGCACCGGCGGAAGCTCCCTTTTTATCCTGATCGCCATTGCCATCATGGCGGCCACCGGGTGGATCACCTGGGGCCTCTTCGGTTCCGTAGTCGCTGGTTTGGCAGCAGGGGTGATCATCGGACAGTCGACCGAGTATTTCACCTCCGATGAATACAAGCCTACCCGCGGCATTGCCAAACAAGCCCTGCAGGGGCCGGCGACCACCATTATCGATGGGATGGCCGTGGGGATGTTCTCTACCTGGATTCCCGTGCTGACCATTGTCCTGGGCATCATCGCCGCCTTCGGTTTCGCAGGTGGTTTCGGTAACTTTGCCATGGGCGTGTACGGTATTGGGTTTGCTGCCGTGGGGATGCTCTCTACACTGGGAATTACCCTGGCCACCGACGCCTTCGGCCCCATAGCCGACAATGCAGGTGGTAACGCTGAGATGGCCCATCTTCCCAAGGAGGTACGTGAACGCACCGATGCCCTTGACATGCTCGGTAATACCACCGCCGCCACCGGCAAGGGATTTGCCATCGGTTCGGCTGCACTGACAGCCATGGCCCTGCTGGCCGCCTATATGGAGGAAGTGAGGCTCTGGATCGGAAAAATCGCCGCCAGCAGCGACGGCGTCAAAGAGGTGGGCGATGTAGTCTTCTACACCGCCAAGGCTGCCGTGGTTCCCGTAGCCCAGGAAGGCCAGCGTGTCGTTGAACTGGCCTCCGCCACCATCAGGGATTTCACCCAGGCTTATGACCTGTCGGTGTTCAATCCCATGTTGCTGGGCGGTATCTTCGTGGGGGCCATGATGGCTTTTGTTTTCTGCGCCATGACCATGAAAGCCGTGGGGCGTGCTGCCGGCGCCATGGTCGAAGAGGTAAGGCGGCAATTCCGCGAAATAGCCGGTATTATGGAGGGCAAAGCCACACCTGAATATGCCAAATGTGTGGAGATTTCCACCAAGGGGGCTCAGCGGGAGATGCTTGTTCCCTCCATGATGGCCATCATCGTGCCCATTGCCGTAGGTATTTTCATGGGGGTTCCCGGTGTCATCGGCCTGCTGGTCGGCGGCCTTACCGCCGGTTTTACCCTGGCCTCCATGCTGAACAATGCCGGAGGTGCCTGGGATAATGCCAAGAAATACATCGAAAAGGGGAACCACGGCGGCAAGGGCAGCGAAGCCCATAAAGCCGGTGTCGTGGGAGATACCGTCGGGGATCCCTTCAAGGATACTTCCGGCCCTTCGCTCAATATCCTTATCAAGCTGATGTCAATGGTTTCTGTGGTGATGGCCGGACTGACCATTACCGCGAGTCTCTGGTAGCGGTTTCTCACCTGCGGAAGTCCTTTACCCGCTTCTGCTTGCACGGCTTCCTCCGTCTGATGCGAAAAACATCAGCCGTTTTCCTTAAACCTGTCATCCTGCCACTGTTCCGGTTTCGCCTTCCCTCCGGGGAGTACCGGCCGGTGGCAGGATGACTTTTTTTGACAGGCATGAACTTATTTGCCGGAAATTAGTTATACATTTAAAAATTATAATTGAAAATCAAAAGCTAAAACCATGGCAGATCTATCGACCACCTACATGGGCATACCGCTCAAAAATCCCCTGATTCTGGGAGCTTCCAATCTGGTGATGAAACCTGAAACGATTAAGCAACTCGAAGACGCGGGAATTGCCGCCATCGTTTATAAATCGTTGTTTGAGGAACAGGTGCAGTTGGAGAGTCTCCAGCTGAGTGAGGAGTTGGGTGAATATGAGAACCGCTTTGCCGAGATGTCGCGGTTGTTTCCCCAAATTGAGCATGCAGGTCCCAAAGAGCACCTCATCAGATTGAAAAAGCTGAAGGAGATGGTAAAGGTGCCGGTCATCGGGAGTCTCAATGCAGTGTATGAGCCCACGTGGGTAGAGTATGCGCGTGAACTGGAGAATACCGGTATTGATGCCCTGGAGATTAATTTATATGCGATCCCGGGCTATTTTGAGGTGACGGGCCATTATCTGGAAGAGAAGCAACTGGAGACAGTCAAGGCGGTCAAACAGGCCGTTAAGATTCCCGTGAGCGTGAAAATCAGTCCTTTTTACACCAATACATTGAATTTCATTAAGCAGGTGGATGAGGCGGGTGCCGATGCCTATGTGCTTTTCAACCGGTTTTTCCAGCCCGAGATCGATCCGGAGAAAGAGGAGTACTATTATCCGTGGGAGCTGACCAATCCGCACGATCACATGTTGTCGCTGCGATATGCCGGTTTGTTGCATGGCAACCTCGATGGGAGCATTTGTATCAGCAGGGGGCTTTATACCGCTGATGACGTCATCAGGGCTATTCTGGCCGGCGCCGACGCCGTACAGATCGTCAGTACCATATATAAAAACCATCCGCCCGTGGTTAAAGAGATTCTGGAGGGGATTTCTGCCTGGATGGACCGTAAAGGATACACCACCCTGGCCAATTTCAGGGGCAAGCTTTCCCGCAAGCAGCTGAAGGATCCTTTCGTCTACCAACGGGCCCAGTATGTCGACATCCTGGCCAAATCGGATTCGATCTTCAAGAAATACCCGATGGTGTAAGCCGTTACACAAAATCAGCCTTCACCTCTTTGAAGAATTTCTCTTCGAGGAGCTTGATGATTCTTTTGAGGACCACCTTTCTGATTTCCAGTTCCACGGGTTGGTCAGGGTCCTGGTGGGCCCAGTTGATACGGGTACCTACGATGATATGGATGATGTCGTGTTCCAGCAGCAGGTTGACGATTTCGTCGGCAGCGGTATCCCCCATGCGGGTGTCGCTGGAGTAGTTCTCGAGGATCTCCTCCACTTTCCCCATGGTGAGAATGCCTTCTGTTACCAGTTCGAACCCTTCCAGGCGGGCCTTGGGGGGCAGAAGTGAACCGTTAAACTCATGTTCGGTTTCAAGTTTGAGATCGAGTTCCCTGGCAATGATTTCGGCGGTGGTCCCTCCGCAGATGGCCTTTTTCCCTCCGAAATTACGGATCTGTTCCCCCACGTCATAGTCCTTGATCTTGTAGAAAGGGGGGCCGGTGATGAGCAGGAATTCCCGGGGTTTCCGGAAATAGATGACGCCGCAGGTGGTGTCGTCCTTGAGGTCAAAGCCGTCGTTGAGGTTGGCTTGGTTGATGATTTTCCGGGCCAGCTTGGTGGCAGAGATATCGGGCATGCGGGTGACCTGGTTGATGGTGAACTCTTCGACCTTGTCGCGGCCCCATCCCATGGGAAAACGGCTGCTCCCGAGTCCCGACTGGGTCACTCCGTCGGAAAGGAAGATGATGCGATCCTCCTTACGTGCCATGAATTCCCTGATGCGCAGGATTTTGCCTGCATTTTCCACCCCCTGGATCTCCACGTGGTACTCGGCGGGATCCAGGATATTGTTGCCCCGCAGGATGATGGTCCGCGGATTGTCGTAGTTGATGATGCGCACCCTGCTCTCGGCGTCGATTTCGATCAGGGTGAAAGTGGCATAGTTCTCCATGCCGTCACTGCTCTTGGGCAGGGCCCGCATGATAATCCGCGCGGCAATCTCAGGCTTGGTGTGAAAGGCCGAATAGTTGATGGCCATGGACACCGTCAGGGTCGCCAGAACACTCGCCTTGATGCCGTGGCCGATGCCGTCACTCAAAACGATCACCTTCCGCCCCTCCTGCTTGATGATGACCGATTTGAAGGCATCACCGCAGGCGACCTGGCCCTTGGGCTTCTTCTGCTGGACGTCGATCTCGACGTGATAATCGGGGCGGCTACTCGTCATCGCTGTACCGGTATGATTCAATGATGGAATTGATAAGCTCTTCAGTCTGGGCAGCATTCTCCCCCATCAGATAGGCGATCTTCTGCACCGTATCAATGTTTTGTTTGTTGACCCGCTGAGCCCTGCTGATGATCTCATCGCGCACCAGCACCGGCGCCGACATGTCGCGGATCACGGCCCCCACCACCCGCTGCTTGTAAATGGTGACCACCGAAATGTGCAACAGCTTGTTCTTGTATTTCAGATCCCGCTCCAGATTATTCTCCCCTGTACTCATGATGTTGGAAATCATCTTAAAGATCACGTCAGGCACCAGTTCCGACACATCGGCCCCCTTCAGCCCGGGAATGGTCTCAAACAACTCGATGATATCCTCACCCATGAGCTGCGCAAAGCTTTCGTTGGAGTCGATCACCTTGAAGTCGGCGTTGATGATGATGATACCCGCCCTGATCTTGTGGAGCATGTGGGAGGAGATGATCATCGACTCCTTGGCGCGTTCAAGTTTGGCTTCTGATTTTTTACGCTCTGTGATGTCGAAAATGGATCCCACAATCCCGATGATCTCTCCGGTTTCATTACGGATCACCGCTTTCTGAAAGACCACGTCGCGAAGGGTTCCGTCGCTTGACTTTATCCGCGTTTCATAGATCTGATCACCCGGCGACTCAAAGAGCTCATTGTCGCGCCGGGCATAGATCTCGGCAATCTCCTGCGGCTGCACATCAAATACGGTTTTCCCCACCAGCTGCTCCCTCGCAATCCCGATCAGCTTCTCGTGCGCGGCATTGCAGGTCTGGTAAACCCCGTTCTGGTCACGGTAAAAAATCGGAATGGGAAGGGCATCGATGACCCGCTGGTAGAGGTCGGTGTCATCTACCAATGTCTTCTTCGACTTTTTTTCCTCGTAGATCATCTTCTATTTTTTCCGAAAATTAAACAATAGCTGCCTTAATTTCAACCTTTCCGGGATATTGTAAAGCATATTTATTTATGCGCCAGGTCAGCCTCCGTTACCGGGTCAGTCATTATCTTTACATCTTTGGAAGAGGATATCCTGTTTGAGAAAAATGAATTGAGAAATGAAGATATCAACAGTAATAGAGTTGACGGAGGCCACGCTGGTGTGTGGAGGGGACAAGACAGAGCTGATGGTTGAGCGGGCTTTCAGCAGCGATCTGATGAGTGATGTGCTGACGCTCGACACTGAAGGGCTGCTGCTCATCACGGGGCTGGCCAACATTCAGACCATTCGTACGGCGGAGATGGCCGATATCCATTACATTCTGTTTGTGAGGAACAAGAAGGTGACTCCTGAGATGGCCGAACTGGCCGGGGAGAATCATATGGTGTTGCTGGCCACGCCTTTCTCGCTTTTCAAAACCAGCGGGATTTTGTACAAGCACGGACTTAAACCGGTTTATTGAAGGATGATCATTGAGCAGACCTATCAGGTCAGGGGGGGTGATTTTGCCCATGCCGGGGATGCTTCCAGCAAGGTCAAGAAGCTGCTCAAGCAGCTTGATGTCGATCCACGGAAGATCAAGAGCATCGTCATAGCCCTTTATGAAGCAGAAGTTAACATTGTGGCCCATGCCTGGGAGGGGATCATCAGGATTCTGATCGATCGTGACCACATCAGAATGGTTCTCGAGGACAAGGGTCCGGGGATCGCCGACATTGAGCAGGCCATGGTGGAAGGATACTCCACGGCGTCGCGTGAGGTAAGGGAGATGGGCTTCGGTGCCGGGATGGGGCTGTCGAACATTAAACGAAACACCGACCAGATGGAAATCACCAGCAGGGTAGGTGAGGGAACCGTTTTGACAATGGTGAATTATTTCTGACCAGCTTAGGGGCAATGACTTCACGAATGAGCAGAAGAGAAGGATGAGCAGACCAAAGAAATACCATGCGATGAGGGTCGATCCTGCCAAATGTATCGGGTGTACGCACTGCATGCAGGTATGTCCCACCGAAGCCATCAGGGTCAGCAACGGCCTGGCGGTCATCACCGGTGAACGTTGTGTCGATTGCGGCAACTGCATGCGCGCCTGTCCGGTCGATGCCTTTTATATCATGCAGGACGACCTGTCATTGATGCAGAAATTCAAATACCGGGTGGCTCTTTTCCCATCGGTGATGATCGGGCAATTCCCCGAGCACATCACCGATGATCAGATTTACGGCGCCCTTCTTGAACTGGGGTTTACCCATCTCATGGAAGTCGAGCAACCCATTCACTGGCTGGTGGAGGCCTACCGGAAGTACCATGCCGAAAATCCGGATATCCGTCCTCTGATCTCCTCTTTTTGTCCGGCAATCGTGCGGTTGATCCAGATCCGTTATCCCACACTGATAGATCATATTGTGATGGTGAAGGCTCCCCATGATCTGGCGGCCCACTATGCGTTGGAGCGGCTGAAGGGTGAGGGGGCGCAGGAGGGGGAGACCGGGCTTTTTTATATCACGCCCTGTTCGGCCAAGATTGCCGCAGTGAAGCGCCCCCTGGGTGAAAAGGAGAGCATCGTGGATGGCATCCTCAATATGGATGAAATGTACAACCGGGTCATGCAGGTGATTTCATCGCGGCCCGGGGTGGGCTCTTCCGGATACCGGGAGTACCTCACCCGCGAGGGGATCCTCTGGCCTCTGCCCCGTGGCGAAGCCCGCCTTTTCAAGCACAAGTCCATGGCCATCGACGGCATCCACAATGTGGTCAAAATGCTGGAACGCCTCGAAACCGAAAACCATCCGGAATTGGAATTCCTGGAACTGCGCTCCTGTGACCAGGGATGCGCCGGGGGGATTCTTCTTTCGGGGAACCGCTTCCTGACCGTTGAACGGCTGGAGCGCCGCGCCCGGACCTTCCCGCACAGCCATGAGGTGAACCCCGATGGGCCCGCCAAGGCCGATGTCCTGGAGAAGTTGGTCACCGATCCCATTGAACCGGCACGGGTGTTTCAGCTGGATCCCGACCGATCACGGGCCATCGAGAAAATGGCCCTGGTGGAAAAAATCCTCTGCCGGCTGCCCGCCATCGACTGCGCCGCCTGCGGAGCTCCCAACTGCCACGCCCTGGCCGAAGACATCGTCATGGGAAAAGCCAAAATGACCGACTGCCTCTTCCTCCAGGCCGAATGGCAACATGAAGGCAGAGTGACCCCCGCCAGGGGATTCAGAAATATGGAGAAAATTTGGGGTGAAGGCCGCTTTAAGGCCGACTGTAAAAAGAAAGGAGCCAGAAATGAAGGTTATTGACCTTGTGAATGCACTCGGACTAGAGGTATTTTCAGGCCAGGCAGGCCTCGAAAAGGAAATTGCAGGAGGGTATGTCTCAGACCTGCTGAGTGACGTGATGGGATTTGCCAGGGAGGGTGAGGTGTGGGTCACCCTGCAAACCCACCAAAATGTGATGGCCGTGGCTTCTCTGAAGGACCTGGCTGCCGTCATCCTCGTAAAGGGTTTCACCCCGGAACCCGATACCATCGAACACAGCAACGAAGAGCATATCCCCCTGCTGGGAACACCCCTTTCTACCTTTGAAGTGGCGGGAAGACTCTACGCTTTGCTGCAACACCACAAAGGAGTCTTGAGTCTGGAGTCTTGAATGAAGGAATGAAAAGCCAGAGGAATCTTGAGTCTGGAGTCTTGAGTCTTGAATGCAGGAATGACAAACCAGAGGAATCTTGAGTCTTGAGTCTTGAATGCAGGAATGAAAAGCCAGAGGAGTCTTGAGTCTTGAGTCTTGAGTCTTGAATGCAGGAATGACAAACCAGAGGAATCTTGAGTCTGGAGTCTTGAATGCAGGAATGAAAAGCCAGAGGAGTCTTGAGTCTTGAGTCTTGAGTCTTGAATGACGGAATAAAATCAGATTTGAGATTCCAGATTCCAGCATTCAGTATTTTGCAAAATGATTCCTTGTTTCTTAAGTCATAAAGGCATCCTATGAAACGTATTAAGGCTGATTTGCATATCCACACCGTGCTTTCTCCCTGCGGAGACCTGGAGATGAGTCCGGCGGGGATTGTGGCGCGTGCCGTGGAGGAGAAACTGGGGATGGTGGGCATTACCGATCATAATTCTCTCAGGCAGATCGCTGTCATCGAGAAGCTGGCCGCCCGGGAGGGAATTTTTGTTTTGGGAGGGGTGGAGATTACCACCCGGGAGGAGGTCCATTGCCTCGCATTTTTTCCGGGCATTCCGGAGAGGGAAGCCTTTCAAAGGTACATCGACCAGCATCAGCCAGTTATTCCCAACAAGGACGGGGCTTTTGGTTACCAGGTGGTCGTCGATGAGCAGGAAATGATCACCGAAATGGTGGAGAAGTTGCTGATAACCGGTCTCCACAGTGGAATTAACGACATCGAAAGGGAAGTCCACCGCCTTGGTGGTCTTTTTATTCCGGCCCATATCGACCGTTCGGTGAACAGTATTTTCAGCCAGCTGGGATTCCTGCCTCCCCGGCTGCAGGTGGATGCCCTGGAAATCACATGTTATATAACAGAAAATGAGGCGCGGCGTCAATTTAACCTGCCTGAAAATGTAACTTTGATACGGGACTCCGACGCCCACTATCCCGCCGATATTGGCAAGGGGTATTCGCTGGTAACCCTTGAGGAATGCAGCTTTGAGGAGTTCAGGCTGGCCCTGGCGGGGGTAGACGGGCGGGGGATTCGCACCGGTGAACCATTCCGACGGACCTGAACCATTATGAAAACCATATCCGATCATATCCTTGATATCGTACAAAATTCGGTAAAAGCGGGCGCTACCTTGATTGAAATCATAGTCAGGGAGAAATGGAATGATGATCTTTACACACTCGAAATAAGGGATGATGGTTGTGGTATGGATTCTGAGACCGCAGCCAGAGCCCTGGAACCGTTCTTTACATCACGGACCACCCGGAAGGTAGGTCTCGGTTTGCCGCTGCTCCGCCAGAATGCCATGCAAACGGGTGGATCGGTGGCCATTGATTCGGAACCCGGAAGGGGAACGGCGGTAACGGCTCGCTTCGGTTACAGCCATATCGACCGGCCAGCCATGGGCGACATCGCCGGCGTCTTCCTGCTCACCATCATCGGCCACCCCCAATGCAGCTTCGCCTACCTCCATGTCACCCCGGAAGGCGAATTCTCCATCACCTCCCAAGACCTCAGGGAAACCCTGGGGGAGGTCCCTTTGACCGACCCGGGCATCATGCAGGCCATCAGGGAGCTGTTTGGGAACAACCTGGAAATGATTAAAGCATCAAAATAAGCGCATAAAGAAATCGTGAAACCAATAAATACGGAATATGAATAAGATCACATCTCTGGCCGATCTGAAAAAGATGAAGGACCAGGTGCAGAACAGGTTGAAAATGAGGGAGAACAGCGATGCTGTAGAAACCCTTGTACAGATCAAGGTAGGCATGGCGACTTGTGGCATTGCCTCGGGCGCCAAGGATACCATGAATTTTTTCGTGGAGGAGACCAGCCATCAGGCCATTGATGCGGTGGTGACCCAAACCGGCTGTATGGGGTTCTGCTATGCCGAACCCACCGTGGAAGTGACCCTCCCGGGAAAGGAACCTGTGGTTTTCGGGCATGTAGACAAAGCCAAGGCCAGGGAAATCATTGACCGTTACATCATCAAGGGAGAATTGGTCGACGGCATGATCCCCATGAATTTCAAAACCATCCATGATTAAATAAATTACCATATAATCTGAGAGTTATGTCTGAATACAACATGCAAATCCTCATTTGCGGGGGAACCGGCTGTAAGGCTTCCGAGAGCGAGGAGATCCGCAATGCCTTTACGGAACTCCTCAATGAATACGGGCTCGAAGAGGAGGTACAGGTGGTGATGACCGGCTGTTTTGGATTCTGTGAGAAAGGGCCGATCGTCAAGATGATGCCCGACAATACCTTTTATGTGCATGTGACGCCTGCTGATACGGAGGAGATCATCAAGGAGCACATTGTCAAGGGGCGACAGGTGGAGCGGCTGCTTTACCGTGACCCGGTAACCAAAACGGTGATCCATGACTCCAAGCACATGGATTTCTACAAGAAACAGATCCGGATTGCGTTGCGCAACTGCGGTTTCATCGATCCGGAGAGCATTGACGAATACATTGCCCGTGATGGATACCAGGCGCTGGGGACCTGTTTGACGGAGCGCACTCCGGAGCAGGTAATCGATGAAATCAAGCGGTCGGGGTTACGCGGGCGCGGCGGCGGCGGTTTCCCCACGGGTCTCAAGTGGGAGATCACGGCCAAGGTCCCCGGCGATCAGAAGTATGTGGTCTGTAACGCCGACGAAGGGGACCCCGGTGCATTCATGGACCGTTCCATTCTGGAGGGGGATCCCCACAGCGTCATCGAGGCCATGGCCATCAATGGTTACTGCACAGGGGCCACCAAAGGACTGGTCTATATCCGTGCCGAATATCCCCTGGCCATTGCCCGGCTGAAGATTGCCCTCCGGCAGGCCCGGGAATACGGACTTCTCGGTACCGACATCCTTGGGTCGGGATTTGATTTTGACATCGAAATCCGATACGGTGCAGGGGCGTTTGTTTGCGGTGAGGAGACGGCTTTAATCCACTCCATGGAGGGGTGCCGCGGTGAACCCACTTTTAAGCCGCCTTTCCCTTCGGAATCAGGATTCCTGGGCAAGCCCACCAACGTGAACAATGTGGAGACTTATGCCAATATTCCGGTGATCATCAACAAGGGGGCCGACTGGTTCTGCACCATCGGAAGCGAAAAATCAAAGGGCACCAAGGTGTTTGCCCTGGCCGGAAAGATCAACAATGTGGGGCTCATCGAAGTACCTATGGGAACCACCCTGCGGGAAGTGATATATGACATCGGCGGGGGGATCCGCGGGGGCAAGAAATTTAAGGCCGTCCAAACCGGTGGCCCTTCAGGAGGATTGCTCACTACCGAATTTCTCGACACCCCCATCGATTACGATAACCTCACGGCCGCCGGGTCCATGATGGGTTCCGGAGGAATGATCGTCATGGATGAAGACGACTGTATGGTGGCCATCGCCAAGTTTTACCTGGGCTTTACCGTGGAAGAATCATGTGGGAAGTGTGCCCCCTGCCGGATCGGCAACAAGAGGCTGTATGAAATCCTGGAGCGGATTACTGAAGGCAAAGGCACCATGGAAGATATCGACCGTCTGCAACTCCTCGGAAATGTCATCAAGGACGCTTCTCTTTGCGGGCTGGGGCAGACTTCTCCCAATCCGGTGCTCTCCTCCCTGAAGCATTTCCGGAATGAGTACCTGGCCCATGTCAGGGACCAGAGTTGCCCGGCAGGGCAGTGCAAAGCCCTGGTGAAATATACCGTGATTGAGGACAAGTGTACCGGATGCACCCTTTGTTTCCGCAATTGCCCGGTGGGAGCCATCACCGGCGAAAAGCGGGAGGTTCATTTCATCGACCAGTCGCTCTGTATCAAGTGCGGGGTCTGCTTTGACAAATGTAAATTTGGTGCCATACTGGTATCTTAAATCTAAAAGATCTGACAACTATGGATATTATAAATGTAACCGTTGACAATAAGCCGGTGGTCGTCCGTAAGGGCACCACCATCCTGGAGGCAGCCAAAAGCATTGGAATCAAGATTCCGACGCTCTGTCACATGAAACTGGATGACCTGAGCATTGAGAACAAACCGGGGGGATGCCGGATTTGTGTGGTGGAGGTCAAGGGGCGCCGCAACCTGGCACCGGCCTGCTGCACCGAGGCCACCGACGGCATGGAGATCAGCACCCACAGCATAAGGGCCATTAATGCCCGCCGCACGGTCATGGAACTGATTCTTTCTGACCATCCTTCTGACTGCCTGGTATGTGCCAAATCGGGCAATTGTGAATTGCAGGACATGGCTCACCAGCTGGGCATCAGGGAGATCCATTACAAGGGGGAACAGTCGACCTATCGCGAGGATACCTCTCCGGCCATCATCCGTGAACTTAACAAGTGTATTCTCTGCCGCCGCTGTGAAATGATGTGTAATGAAGTGCAGACCGTCGGTGTTCTTTCGGCCATCAACAGGGGATTTGAGTCGGTGGTCTCCCCGGCCTTTGAGATGAACCTCGACCATTCGGTGTGTACCTATTGCGGCCAGTGCGTAGCGGTATGTCCCACGGGCGCCCTTACTGAGGTAGACCATACGGGGGCCGTGGTGCGTGCCCTGGCCGATCCTACCAAAACGGTCATCGTGCAAACCGCCCCGGCGGTGCGCGCTGCCCTGGGAGAGGAATTCGAGATGGAACCCGGCACCCTGGTCACCGGGAAACTGGTGGCAGCCCTCCGCCGCCTCGGCTTCGACTACGTCTTCGATACCGATTTCGGCGCCGACCTGACCATTATGGAAGAAGGCACCGAACTCCTGAACAGGCTCACCCGTCATATCCAGGGAGATCCTACGGTCAAACTCCCCATCCTTACCTCCTGCTGCCCCGCATGGGTCAAGTTCTTTGAACACCAGTTTCCCGACATGAAGGATATCCCTTCCACGGCCCGCTCCCCGCAGCAGATGTTCGGCTCTATCGCCAAAAGCTACTTCGCCGAAAAACTGGGTATCAAACGGGAAGACCTTGTGGTGGTTTCCATTATGCCCTGTGTGGCCAAGAAATATGAGTGCGGCCGCGATGAGTTTGCCGTCGACGGCAATCCCGATGTCGACTTTGCCATCACCACCCGTGAGCTGGCTGCCCTGATCAAGGTGAGCAATATCCAGTTCAGACTGCTTCCCAACGAGGATTTCGATAATCCGCTCGGGGAATCTACGGGTGCTGCCGTGATTTTCGGGACCACTGGCGGGGTGATTGAGGCGGCAGTGCGCACGGCTTATGAGTTGCATACCGGCAAGGACCTGCCCCGGATCGACTTCACCGAACTCAGGGGTATGGAAGGACTCCGCAGCGCCGTCATCGACTTCAACGGGCTGCCCATCCACATCGGCATCGCCCACGGCCTTGGAAATGCCCGCAAACTCCTCGAGGAGATCCGCTCGGGAAAAAGCCATTTCCATGCCATTGAGATCATGTCATGCCCCGGTGGCTGCATCGGCGGAGGCGGCCAACCTTATCACCATGGTAATGCAGAAGTTCTCAAGAAACGGCAAATGGCCATCTACCGCGAAGACGCCAATAAAGCCATCCGCAAGTCACACGAGAATCCCTACATCCAGAAACTCTATGAAGAGTATCTGGGCCATCCGATGAGCGAAAAGGCCCACCACCTCCTGCATACCGTCTATTTTGACCGGAAGCACTGACCGTGCAATGGATGGTGAACAGAATTTCGTAATTCATTTAAAAAGTGACGTTATGCCTAAAATTAAACTATCAGATACCGCAGTGGAGACCATCAGGGAGGTCTGCAAAACTTTCGGCAACAAGGAAGGAGAACTCATCAATGTGTTGCACCAGGTCCAGGAGAAGCTGGGTTATCTGCCTGCCGAGGTACAGGAGATGATTGCCCAGGAGCTGAACATGTCGGTGGCCAAGGTCTATGGCGTGGTGACCTTTTACAGCTATTTCACGATGATCCCCAAGGGGGAGTTTCCGATTTCCATCTGCATGGGCACCGCCTGCTATGTGCGGGGTGCCGAACAGGTGCTGTCGGAATTCCGTCGTCAGCTTAAGGTGGAGGTGGGGCAGACAACCCCCGACGGGAAATTCTCACTCAGTTGTCTCCGGTGTGTAGGCGCGTGCGGACTGGCACCAGTCATCATGGTGGGAGAGAAGGTCTACGGAAGGGTTTCCCCCCAGCAGGTCAAGCAGATCATTGCTGAATACCAGGAGGGGTGTTCCAGTCAATCGGCCAAAACCGCCTGATTTGGCGAAAACCGCCTGGAGGATGATGCTCTGTGCGTGTGAGCGGGGATGGTTCTCCGCTTTGTAAATAGTTTGTACGGAGATTGCTCCCCGCTTATTAAATGCTCGTGGCAAACCTTGCGGGGACAGAATGATAAAAAACCCCGGGAGGGCCGCTAAGGCGGTTTTCCCGGGGTTATCTTTGATGGGCTGTTTAACTCCCTTGCTGGTTCAGTCTGATCCGGGCCATCAGTTCGTAGGTGCGCAACCGGTCTTTGTAGAGGTTATGGTGATTCATTTTCACCACGTCGAGCGAAGCATCGGAATTCTCGTCCCACCGGCGGCAGAGGTAGAGGGGCTTGTATATCCTGCCGATGCGCCATGTACGCGACAGCCTGATCCCCACGGCATAATCCTCGCCATAACTGGTATTAGGGATTCTGACCTGCCTTAACAACGGGGTGTAGAAAGCCCGTGGAGCCCCCAGCCCGTTTATTCTCAAGGCATTGTTGGGGCCGTTGTCAGGAGTCCACTCCTTATGGTCGATCACTCCGGGAGGAATCTCCTCCAGTTTGAAGTTGACCATCTGGTAGGATCCCACCACCATGGCGCACTTTTCTGTGTAAAAAGTATCGACGATGGTTTGCACCACCTGGTCGTCGATATAAAGGTCGTCGCTGTCGAGCTGAATGGCGAATTTCCCGCAACGGGGATCCGAAATGGCGGTAGTCCAGCAGCCGCCGATTCCCAAGTCGTTCCGTTGGGGCATGATGTGAATGAGCCGCGGATCTTCACTGGCGAGCCACTCCAGAATGGAGGTGGTGCCGTCGGTCGAGTGGTTGTCGACAACGATGAGGTTGAAGTCAAACCGGGTTTTCTGGCTGAGGACCGACCTCACCGCATCTTCAATGGTTTTTTCGCGGTTCCTCACGGGAATGATCACCGAGGCTTCACACGGAAAAGAGCCATCATCGGGATTGATCTCCCGGAAGGGAGGTTTCACCAGGGCCCCAATAGCAGCCAAATGCAGGGTGCAGGCCTCTTCCATCTCGATCTGAACGGCCCGGTTACGCGGATCGACATAGTCGAACTGCTTCTCACCTGATTTCCTGATATCGGTTTCCGTTTCGGTATAGAGGTATTCAGGGATCCTGACCAGCGGGCGGCGCTGCGACACCCTCAGTCGCAGGTCATAAAGGGCAGCATACCTGAAGGATTTATCCATGCCAGCCACGGCTTCTTCCAGGGCAGCCGTGTCGTAAAACCATACTGAGCCGAAATTGAAATCGTCGCGCAGACTCCCCGCATGGTAATCAATGACCGGATTAGGTTGGAGTTTACCTTCCTTCATGGCGTAATAATCGGAGTAAACAAGTCCGGCCGCGGTATCCCCGACCACCTGGGTCATTCTTTCTAGGGCCCAGGGACCTGGAATCAGCGGTTGCGGCTTGGTATAGAGAAGGGTAAAGGGCGTACTGCTCCTGAGGACCACCTCTTTCAACGCTTCCGTCGCAGAAAGGGAGCCTTGTTCCAGAAGATGTACTCCCGGGAGATCCCGCTGTCGAAGATGACCCGGATTGAAAACAAAAATCTCTCCCGTCAGGGGCGATTCCCTCAACCCACTGACCGTCAGGTTGACATCGGCAGCCTCTCCGCCTGCCAGAAAACAGGTGACTATCTTTTCCATTATACTCTGGTTATTGATGTATCCACGTTCGCCGTATGGCCCTCTTTTGCCTGAAAAGATAGTGGTTTTCTTCGGGATTCATAGGTTCCGGAATGAAATTAAAATCCCTAATTTTGGCCCGGGCATTGATCATGTCCGTTTTATGCCCAAATATCCGGAATTATGAAGATCATCATTGCTGACAGCGGTTCCACGAAGACCACCTGGACGGTCATGACCCCGGGCCGGGAAGGAGCGGAGCAAGTGCTCACGGCGGGCATCAATCCCTTTTATCAAAAGGAAGAGGAGATTGTGGGTATGCTGGAAAGAGAGTTTCCTGACCGCCCCGGGGGGGTGGGGGCCCTCTTCTTTTATGGGGCGGGTTGTGCCAATGAAACGGTTAATGCCATCGTATACAGGGCGCTACGCCATTACTTCGGGGTGGAAACCGTTGAGGTCCAAAGTGACCTGATGGCCGCTGCCAGAGCCCTCTGCGGCCATGAAGCAGGCATTGCCTGTATCATGGGGACAGGTTCCAACTCCTGTTACTACGACGGGAAGATCATTGCCGAGCATGTTTCACCGCTGGGATTCATCCTGGGTGATGAAGGCAGTGGTGCGGTCCTTGGCCGGACTTTCCTCTCTGATCTGCTGAAGCACCAGTTGCCCGGCCATCTGGAAAATGCCTTTTATGAAAACCACCCGGTGACACCGGCCGAAATCCTCGATCATATCTACAAGCAGCCCTTTCCCAACAGGTATGCCGCCCGGTTTTCACGCTTCATGCACGCCCACCGGCACGAACCGGCCATCCGAAAGATCATCCTTCATCAGTTCGCATTGTTTGTGGAAAGGAATATCCTGCAATACCGGGCAGTGCGGGAACTTCCCGTACACTTTTGCGGGAGCATCGCCCATCATTTCCGTGATGAACTGATGGAAACGCTCCTCCTTCACGGGCTCCAGCCGGGGAAGATCCTTCCTGATCCCATGGAAGGGCTGGTGGCCTTTCACCATTCCGGGGCATGAGGCCGTTGCGGGTTCTGCGCGTTGCCCTTTCCGGGTAGTAAGCTCCACGTCGCTGCCGGCGAAGAAGACATTACCGCCCCTGACCGCTTCCCTGAACACGGGGAAGGGATTCCGCCAAAAATCATAAGGCATTCTTTAGAATCATCCGATTAAACCGTTACCTTAGCTCATACAAAACTCAACTCAAAATGGCCGGCAACGACAAATTCACGCTGAGCATTACCGAAACGCCCTCCAAATTCATGAATCTGGAGAGGATGTCCGTAGCGGAACTTATCACAAGCATAAACCGGGAAGATGCCAAAGTACACCGTGCGGTGAAGAAGGCGCTTCCCCAAATCGAGCAGTTGGTGGTGCGCATTATCGACCGCATGAAAGAGGGGGGAAGGGTGTTTTACCTGGGTGCGGGGACCAGCGGGAGGCTGGGCGTGCTGGATGCTTCGGAATTGCCGCCTACTTTCGGGGTTCCCGAGAACCTGGTGATCGGACTGATTGCCGGCGGGGATGTGGCGCTGCGTAAAGCTGTGGAAAATGCCGAAGACGACCCCGGAAAGGCATGGGAAGAGCTGCGCGCTTTTAATATCAACGTTAAAGACACCGTCATCGGCATCGCGGCCTCCGGAACCACACCCTATGTGATCGGGGGGGTCAGGCGCGCCCGCGAGGCAGGATTACTTACCGGGTGCATTACCTGTAATCCGGGTTCCGAAATTGCCCAAACGGCCGAATTCCCCATCGAAGCCATCGTCGGCCCCGAATTCGTTACCGGCTCCACCCGCCTTAAAGCCGGCACCGCCCAGAAAATGATCCTGAACATGATCACCACCACCATTATGATCAAACTGGGCCGCGTCAAAGGCAACAAAATGGTGAACATGCAGCTCACAAATTCCAAACTGGTGGCCCGTGGCACCCGCATGCTCATGGAGGAACTGGGCCTGGAACAAAATGACGCCCGCCAACTCCTGCTGGAGTTCGGTTCGGTCAAAAAGGCCATCGACGGCCATAAAAAAAGATCAGAAGAATAGAAACAGGCCTTACTGTTGTTGTGTCAGGGTTCCTTTTACTCCCTTGACCAGAAGCGGGTGGGCCAGTTTTTCCATTTCACCGTCGAGGTAATTCCGGAATCCCTCTTCGCTTTTCCACCGTTCCTGTTCCAGCCCCCAAACCGCTGCAAACCAATGACGGACGGGCAGGGAGGGTTCAGCCTTCTGTGAAACATAATATGTTTCACTTATGATATTGCTGAAATTCTTTTCTTTCACCAGCTGAAATCCTCTTTCGAAGAAGTTGATGTTGGTGGTACGGGCGATTTTTCCGGTTTCGTTTTCAGGCAGGATCACGGCCATCCCCAGCTCGTCATGATGAAGGGACTGGATGTCGTGTGTACCTATGCAGGTCAAACCGTGGTTTTGGAATGCAAAGGGTTCGCGGGTCAGCTTGCTGGTGACGATGCCGGTAACGATTTCGGCGCCTGCAGGGAGGCCGTGTACGGTAACTTCCGATTGAAACCAGTACTTGCCCGGGGTGATGGAGATTCTTTCCACGGCTTCCAGGGTATCGTCTCCGGCGACCCAGTCCCCGTAACGAAGCTCAAAGAGGGAGCGCACAGGGCCCTCCGCGATTTTGATATATTCATAGCTGCCGGTATCTCCCAGCCGGAAGAGGGAGTCGTTATAGAGCAGGGCGATGCCTCCCGAACCCAGGGAACTGCCGCAGTGGAGCACGTCCATTCCCCAGGGGGCCAGGTCATGGTAGCTGGGAGTTCCCGGGTACTGCAGTGAGTCAATGATCATCCGGGGTTGCAGTTTCCCGAAGAGATCCTTGACATTGCGGCAGTCAAAATAGACACGGAATCCGAATTTGTCGTTTTCCCAGTTGACGCTTTCCGCCTGGGCAATGATTTGAAAGGTGTCGCGGCACGAAGGTGCCTGGTAGCGGTCTACCTCCGGGAAGGTTCCGTCGGGCTGAAGAATCCCCAGCCGCAGGTTGGTCCTTTTTTCAAATGACGGGTACTCTCCGGGATCTGCAAAGGAGAGGACCAGTTTGGCTTTTCCGCTGGCCGGAAGGTTCACCAGGACCACGGCCTCGTCCCACTGTCCATCCCCGTCGAGGTCATCTGCCTGTGAGGGCATTAACTGGTTGTCGATGGCGAAAACCGGCAGCTGGTTGCCGGGAATGGCCAGTTTGGCGGCCACCTCGTTGCGCTGAAAGACGATCACTTCGTCGGGACGGTCGACAGGAAGAGGATTTTCAATCTCCCAACCCGATTGTTTCCGGCAGGAGAGCATCGTGACGAGCGGAAGGATGAGAAACAGCAGTAACCTTTCATTTGGATATATTATAGATTAATGATTCATTTTCAATATTTAAAAATATCAGTCAGGTAGTTTAAATTTTCATTTTCATGCTCTAGGCAATACTCTTTTGTCCTTGACTGATGAGGTCACTTTC
>Ga0209723_1001000_pt1 | contig 47190 bp, 46 predicted proteins | sample BiotimSIPDNA_2_FD_185750 | JGI IMG/M metagenome (GOLD analysis project Ga0209723, IMG submission 185750) | Anaerobic biogas reactor microbial communites from Washington, USA - Biogas_R2 time_0 SIP DNA (SPAdes) (version 2) | ecosystem: Engineered > Bioreactor > Anaerobic > Unclassified | place... | reverse complement strand
TCCCACAGCAAAAGCTGGTAAGACCCCTCATGGACTATGAGGTTGATAGGCAGCAAGTGTAAGCGCAGCGATGCGTTGAGCTAGGCTGTACTAATCGGTCGAGGGCTTGACCATTGTTTGTTTCAACAGTTCAACACTTACGCGTTGCCTCGCTTTGTTCGGTTTTCAGGGTACGGAAACGAGCAAATTATGAGCCTTCGGCTGTTGCCGAAGGCTTTCTTTCTTTGGTATAATAGGCATGGACTAAATTTTCTCTTTCAGTTAACAGTTTGGTAATGATTGTGTGTTAAAATTTTACAAAAATCAAAAGGTGATTCGATTGAACATTCTCGTCACACTCGACCACGGTTATATCGAACCCCTCCGCGTGATGCTCGCCTCGCTTTGCGACAGTAACCCGGGCGCGGAGTTAAAAATATTTGTCGCGCATATATCCCTGACACCGGCGGACCTTGACCGAATACGCTCGGCGGTGAAGCCGGGCAGCTGCGAAATCGTCGATGTCCGGGTGCCGGAAGAAGAGTACCCGAATCTGCCGTTTACGAAAAGATGGCCCAAGGAGGCTTGCTTGCGGATTTTCGCGGCTCATATTCTGCCGGATATTGATAAAATTCTTTACCTGGACCCGGACTTGATCGTCATCAACCGGATTGAGCCGCTGTACGATATCGATTTGGGCTCGAACTTTTTCGCGGCGAGCACCCATATGTTCGAGCCGATGCAATACTTGTGCCGGGTCAGGCTGAAGATGGCGAAAGACAGCGTTTACATAAACTCCGGCGTGATGCTGATGAACCTCTCGCAGCTTCGCCGTGAGCAAAAGGTTCGGGAGGTGTACGATTATGTGCTTGAAAACAAACAAAAGCTCATCCTCTATGACCAGGATATCCTCAACGGCATGTATTCCGACAGGACGCTCGCGGTCGACCCCCTGCGGTATAATCTGGATGACAGATACTTTAAACTCTACAACCTCTTTCAGACTGAGCAAAAGGACCGGATCGATTACGGCTGGGTGAAAGACAACACCGTCATTCTTCACTTCTGCGGCAAGGAAAAACCGTGGAATCCGGATTATGACGGCAAACTCGGGGAATTGTTTTATCCCAAGTACGCCGATATGGTGAAATAAGCGCGAAACAAAACCGCCACCCGGTATACGGTCGGCGGTTATTATTTCGGACGCCGCGTATGGCGTTTCTACTTATCTTTAATCTTCTCCCAATACTCCTTCGCCGCCTGTTCGTTCTTGTTATCGCCGTATTCGTAGTATTTGGCGTGCTTGAGCGAATCGGGCAGGTATTGCTGTTTAACCCAATGCCCGGGGTAATCGTGCGGGTATTCGTAAAACCGGCCTTTGACCGGGTTGTCCTCCCCGTCGAAGTGCTTGTTCTGAAGCTGCCGCGGCACGGGCCCCGCGCGGCCGTTTTCAACATCCGCCATGGCGGCGGCAATGGCGTTGTAAGCGGAGTTTGATTTCGGCGCGCTGCAGACGAGGATGACCGCATTGGCGAGAGGAATGCGCGCCTCGGGCAGGCCGACGGCCATCGCGATGTCGACCGCGGCTTTGACAATGGGGATGATGTTTGGGAAAGCGAGGCCGACATCCTCGCAGGCGCAGACCAGAAGGCGGCGGCAGGCGGAAGGCAGGTCGCCCGCCTCAAGCAGGCGCGCCAGATAGTGGATCGCCGCGTCCGCGTCGGAGCCGCGCATGGATTTTTGATAAGCGGAGACGATGTCATAATGCTCGTCCCCCTCGCGGTCATAGCGTATGGCGCTTTTCTGCGTCAGGCTTGCCGCCGCGTCAAGGGTAACGAGGAGCCGCCCGTCCTTCTTCGGCGCGGACAGCACACACAGCTCCACGGCGTTGATGGCTTTGCGAACATCGCCGCCGCAGGCTTTGGCGATGTGGGGCACCACGCCGTCCCCGATGTCGAGTTCCTCCCCGCGCTCTTCGCGCATAAACGCAAACGCCCGTTCCACCGCGGGGACGATGTCCTCCGGCGTGACGGGCTTGAACTCGAAAACAGTCGAGCGGCTTAAGACCGCGTTGTAAATGTAAAAATACGGGTTTTCGGTGGTGGACGCGATGAGCGTGATGGCGCCGTTTTCGATGAACTCCAGCAGCGTCTGCTGCTGTTTTTTATTGAAATACTGGATTTCGTCCAGATAAAGCAGAATGCCGTTGGGCGCGAGAAATGTGTCAAGCCGCGCGACCACGGCTTTGATATCCGCCGTGGAAGCCGTCGTGCCGTTGAGTTTGACGAGGCTTCGGTCGGTGTTCTTGGCGATGATGCCCGCGAGGGTGGTTTTGCCGACGCCGGAGGGGCCGTAAAAAACCATATTGGGCAGGCGGCCCGAAAGGATGATATTCCTTAAAGGCTTGCCTTCACCGAGCAAGTGGCTTTGGCCGACGATTTCGTCGATGGTTGCCGGACGCAGACGGTCGGCAAGGGGGGCGGACATCAAATCACCTTCCGGCGGAGTTTAGAGTCGCAGGGAATATTTTTGCAGGGGACGACCCCCGTGTCGTTCCGATTAAAATTCCAGCCGCTCCTCAATATACGAGGTGAGCTCGTCAATCGGCAGGCGGACCTGCTCCATGGAATCGCGCTCACGGACGGTTACTTTCTTATCTTCCAAAGAATCGAAATCAAAGGTGACGCAGAACGGCGTGCCGATTTCGTCCTGCCGGCGGTAACGCTTGCCGATGGAGCCCGCGTCGTCGTATTCGACGGTGAATTTTTTGCACAGGGCGGCGTAAATCTTAGACGCCTCATCGCCGAGTTTCTTTGACAGCGGCAGCACCGCGGCTTTGACAGGCGCGAGGGCGGGATGAAGGCGTAAAACCACGCGCGTGTCGTTCTTTTCGGCGTCAATGACTTCCTCGTCGTACGCGTCGCACAGGAAGGCAAGGGCCACGCGGTCCGCGCCGAGGGAGGGCTCGATGACGAACGGCAGGTATTTCTCGTTCGTTTCCTGGTCGAAATACTCGAGGCTCTTGCCCGAGGTGTTCTGGTGCTGCGTCAGGTCAAAATCCGTGCGGCTCGCGACGCCCCACAACTCGCCCCAGCCGAACGGGAATAAAAACTCAAAGTCGGTTGTGGCGTTTGAATAATGGGACAGCTCTTCTTTTTCATGGTCGCGCAGGCGAAGGTTTTCCTCCTTGAGCCCCAGGGAGAGCAGCCATTCCTTGCAGAAATTTTTCCAATAGGCAAACCACTCGAGTTCGGTGCCCGGTTTGCAGAAAAACTCGAGTTCCATCTGCTCGAATTCCCGCGTGCGGAAGGTGAAGTTGCCCGGGGTGATTTCGTTGCGGAAACTCTTGCCGATTTGGCAGACGCCGAACGGGATTTTACGGCGCGCCGTGCGCTGGATGTTCGGGAAGTTGACGAAAATGCCCTGAGCCGTTTCGGGGCGAAGAAACAGTTCGTTCTTGCTGTCTTCCGTGACGCCCTGAAAGGTTTTGAACATCAGGTTGAATTTGCGGATATCCGTGAAGTCACCCGCGCCGCAATCCGGGCAGACGATTTTATTGTCTTTGATATAGGCGGACATATCGTCAAAACTCCAGCCTGCCGGGTTGACGCCCGTGTCCTCGATGAGTTTATCGGCGCGGTGGCGGGTTTTGCAGGCCTTGCAGTCCATCAGCGGGTCCGAAAAGCCGCCGACATGGCCCGAGGCGACCCAGGTCATCGGGTTCATCAATATCGCGGAGTCGAGCCCGACATTATACGGGCTTTCCTGCACGAACTTCTGCCACCAGGCGCGCTTGACATTGTTCTTATACTCCACGCCGAGCGGGCCGTAATCCCAGGTATTGGACAGGCCGCCGTAAATCTCGCTGCCGGCGTAGACGAAGCCCCGGCCTTTGCACAGGGCGACCACTTTTTCCATTGATTTCTCGTTGTTTGTCAGCATAGTTAAAAAAACCCCTTATAATCATTCCCATAAGCATAGAAGAAAAAACCAAAAAAGTCAAGAAAAAGCTCAATGCCGGCCATATCTTGGTATTGCGAATCGCGCAAATTCAAGGTATAATGCAATCGGTACGCGTAATGGTGAAAACACTGTGAAAGGATAAAATCAATGGCTGACAATCGTAAAGAGCAGGAACGCGCGGAACTCCACCGCACCATCTGGAGCATCGCCAACGACCTGCGCGGCAGCGTGGACGGATGGGATTTCAAGCAGTATGTTCTCGGCATATTGTTTTACCGCTATATCTCCGAGAACATCACCGCTTACATAAACGAAGGGGAGCGCGAAACGGGCAACGCCGCTTTTGACTATGCCAAATTATCGGACAAGGTCGCGGAGCAAGCCCGTGAGGACCTGGTCACGACAAAAGGCTTTTTCATCCTGCCATCGGAATTGTTTGAGAATATACGCATAAGAGCGGAACGTGACAGTGAATGGGCGAAGGAACACCTCAACGAAGCCTTGGAGGCGGTGTTTAAAAATATAGAGGCATCCGCGCAGGGCACACCGTCCGAAGACAACTTCAAAGGGTTGTTCGACGACATTGATGTGAACTCCAACAAACTCGGCGGCACAGTAGCGAAACGCAATGAGCGGCTCGTTAAGTTGCTCAACGGCGTGGGGGATATGAAGCTCGGCGATTACCGTGAAAACACCATTGACGCTTTCGGCGACGCTTACGAATTTTTAATGGGTATGTACGCGGGCAACGCCGGCAAATCGGGCGGCGAATATTACACACCGCAGGAGGTTTCCGAGTTGCTGACCCGCCTGACCATCGTCGGCAAAACCGAGGTCAACAAGGTATACGACCCCGCTTGCGGCAGCGGCTCGCTGCTGTTGAAATTCGCGAAGATACTCGGGAAAGAGAATGTCCGCAACGGCTTTTTCGGGCAGGAAATCAATATCACAACCTACAACCTTTGCCGCATCAATATGTTCCTGCACGACATTGATTTTGATAAATTTGATATCGGACACGGTGACACGCTCACCGACCCGCTCCATTGGGACGAAGAGCCGTTTGAGGCGATTGTCTCGAATCCACCATATTCGATTAAGTGGGCGGGCGACAGCAATTCGCTCCTCATCAACGACCCGCGCTTTTCTCCCGCCGGGGTGCTTGCGCCCAAGAGCAAAGCTGATCTTGCTTTTATAATGCACTCGCTTAGTTGGCTTGCCACCAGCGGGACGGCGGCGATTGTCTGCTTCCCCGGCATCTTTTACCGCGGCGGTGCGGAACAGAAAATACGCCAGTATTTGATAGACAACAACTTCGTGGACTGCGTGATTCAATTGCCGGACAACCTGTTTTACGGTACATCCATAGCCACCTGCATTATGGTGCTGAAAAAAAGCAAGAGTGAAAACAGCACACTGTTCGTCGACGCTTCCCGGGAGTACGTCAAGGTCACCAACGCCAACAAGCTCACCGATGATAATATTGAACGAATTATTGCCGCGTTTAAAGCCCGCGCGGATGAAAACTATTTTGCCCGCCTTGTGCCGAACAGCGAGGTTGCCGCGCAGGGCTATAACCTGTCTGTTTCGACCTATGTGGCGCAGGAGGATAAGCGGGAAACGGTTGATATTAGAAAACTAAACGCGGAGATTGATAAAATCGTAGCGCGGGAGCAGGTTTTGCGGAAAGAGATTGACAAGATCATCGCGGAAATCGAGGTGGGTGCATGAGCAGGCTCGAGGAGCTGATTGCTGAGCTTTGCCCGGATGGGGTGGAGTATAGAGATTTATATAAAGTTTGTGAAACCATAACAACAGGCAAATTGAATGCGAACGCAATGGTTGAAGACGGAAAATACCTTTTTTTTACTTGTGATGCAACCCCTTACAGAATTAATGAATATGCTTTCGATACGGAAGCTATTTTAGTATCGGGAAATGGAAGTCAAGTAGGGCATATTAATTATTGCAACGGCAAGTTTAATGCGTATCAGAGAACATATGTAATGTGCGATTTTATTGATGTTGAAGTAAATTATTTGCTGCATTTTTTAAAAGGGAGTTTAAGGAAATATATATTTCTTCATTCGAAAAAAGGATCAGTCCCATATATTACTTTGCCGATGCTGCAGAGTTTTAAAATCCCCCTCCCCCCGCTGCCCGTGCAACGTGAAATTGTCCGCATTCTCGACAATTTCACGGAGCTTACAGCGGAGCTTACAGCGGAGCTTACAGCGCGAAAAAAACAGTATGAGTATTATAGGGATGAGCTGTTGACGTTTAATGATACAGGCGACATAATCGCTGGACAGACAGCCAGACAACGGCAACGGGTAAGGTGGGTAAAGCTGGGGGAGATAGCGGCATTGATAACTAAAGGAACAACCCCAAAAACATTCACGAACAGCGGAATTAATTTCGTGAAACTTGAGAGTTTTGAGAATAGTAAAATCAATCCAGAAAAATTTGCTTTCATATCAATAGAGACACATGGCAAAGAACTTAAACGGTCAATATTGGCGGCAAACGATATTTTATTTGCTATTGCTGGAGCAACTATCGGAAAATGTGCAATGGTTGATGAAAACATACTACCCGCCAATACGAATCAGGCACTTGCCATAGTGCGCTTATGCGAAAATGTTAATATCAGATTTGTTTTTTACTATATGCAGACGACGGCAATGACGGAATACATTGCAAAATTTAACAAGACATCGGCGCAGCCGAACTTAAATTTGCAACAGATGTCTGATTTCCCGTTGCCTCTACCGACGCTCGAAGAACAAGCCCGCATTGTGGCTATCCTTGATAAGTTTGAAGCGTTGACAACGGACATTACCGCTGGATTGCCAGCCGAAATCGCAGCAAGACAGAAGCAATATGAATACTACCGTGACAAGCTGCTAACGTTTAAGGAGAGGGTGGCATGACATACAACATCGTTTCAAGCGACAGCTCCTCAACCGTCGTTTCCGAATACGCGGCGGAATACCGGACTGCCAGGGATTATCAGTCCGAGGCGGATTTGGAGCGCGAACTCATCAGGCGCTTGCAGGGGCAGGGCTATGAATACATCGGCGTCACCGATGAGGCGGGGCTGGTCACAAACCTGCGCCGCCGGCTTGAAACGCTCAACGGGTATGTTTTCACGGATGCCGAATGGGAGCGGTTTTTTGCCGACGCTGTCGCCAACAAAAACGAAGGCATCGCGGAAAAGACGCGTAAAATACAGGAAAACCATGTGCAAATCTTAAAACGCGATGACAACACCACGAAAAACATCCTGCTTATCGACAAAAAGAACATCCATAATAACCGCCTGCAGGTGCTCAACCAGTACGAAACCGCCGACGGTATTCACGCCAACCGCTACGATGTGACCATCCTCGTCAACGGCCTGCCGCTTGTGCATATCGAACTCAAACGGCGCGGCGTGGCAATCCGCGAGGCGTTCAACCAGATTAACCGCTATCAGCGCGAGAGTTTTTGGGCGGCAAGCGGTCTGTTTGAATATGTGCAGCTGTTTGTCATCAGCAACGGAACGCATACGAAATATTACAGCAACACGACGCGTTTTCAGCATATCAAAGAATCGAGCGGCGACGCGCGCAAGAGTAAAAAGAAAACGAGCAACAGCTTTGAATTCACATCCTATTGGGCGGACGGCACAAACAAAGTCATCGCCGACCTGGCGGATTTTACAAAGACCTTTTTCGCCAAACACACGATTTTGAACATCCTCACACGCTACTGCGTGTTCACCGCCGACGGGCTTCTGCTTGTCATGCGCCCGTATCAAATCGCGGCGACCGAGCGGATTCTGAACCGGATAGAGATTGCGAACACCTATAAAAATTTCGGCAAGGTGGAAGGCGGCGGCTACATATGGCACACGACCGGCAGCGGAAAAACGCTGACAAGTTTTAAGACCGCGCAGCTTGCGACCGCACTGCCTTATATAGACAAGGTGCTGTTCGTCGTTGACCGCAAAGACCTCGACTACCAGACCATGAGGGAATACGACCGCTTTGAAAAAGGCGCGGCGAACTCGAACACTTCGACGGCCGTATTAAAGCGGCAGCTCGAAGACCCGGCTTCGAAAATCATTATCACAACGATTCAGAAACTTGGCGTGTTTATCGGCAAACACAGAAGCCATGAAATCTACGGCAAGCGTATCGTCCTTATTTTTGACGAATGCCATCGTTCCCAGTTTGGCGACATGCACAAAGCAATCACAAAAGCGTTTAAGAAATACCATCTCTTTGGGTTTACGGGTACGCCGATTTTCGCCGTGAACGCGGGCACCGCCGGCAACCCGCTTCTGCGCACGACCGAACAGGCTTTCGGCGAAAAACTGCACACCTACACCATTGTCGACGCTATCAAAGACGCCAATGTTCTGCCGTTCCGTATCGACTATGTCAACACAATGAAAATGCCCGACAACATGGAGGATGAGCAGGTTCGGGCCATCGACACCGAAAAAGCGATGGCGGCGCCGGAGCGCATCGCCGAGGTGGTGGGCTATGTCCTTGAACATTTTGACCAGAAGACCAAACGGCAGAGTTTCTACACCCACAAAGACCGGCGCGTGGCGGGCTTCAACTCCATTTTCGCCGCGTCCTCCATCCCCATGGCGTGCCGGTATTACACGGAGTTTAAGCGCCGGCTCGAAGAGAGCGGCCGCCGGCTCAACATAGCGATGATTTACAGCTACTCGGCCAACGAGGAAGAGCCGGACGAAGAATTTGACAACGATAAGCTCGACAAACCCTCGCGGGAGTTTTTGGCCGCGGCTATCGCCGACTATAACGCGGCTTTCGCCACCAACTTTGACACATCCGCCGACAAGTTCCAAAACTACTACAAAGACCTTTCCCTTCGCGTGAAGAACCGCGAGGTGGATTTGCTGATTGTGGTGAATATGTTCCTGACGGGTTTTGACGCGACGACACTGAATACGCTTTGGGTGGACAAGAACCTGAGATACCACGGTCTGATTCAGGCGTTCTCCCGCACGAATCGAATCCTTAACAGCGTGAAGACATTCGGCAACATCATCTGTTTCCGCGATTTGAAAAAAGCCACCGACGACGCGATCGCCTTATTCGGCGACCGGGAAGCGGGCGGCATTGTCCTGTTGAAAACATACGACGACTATTACAACGGTTACGAGCAGGACGGAAAGGTCAAGCCGGGTTACAAGGAGTGTATCGACAGACTTTTGGCCGAATACCCGCTTGGCGCGGCGATCACCGGCGAAACCATGCAAAAGGCGTTCATTGCCTTGTTCGGCACGATACTGCGGCTTCGCAACATCTTGACGGCTTTTGACGATTTTGAGGGCAATGAAATCCTGTCCGAACGCGATTTTCAGGATTATCAAAGCCTTTATATCGACCTCTATGAGGAAATCCGCCCGAAGGACGATGGCGATAAAGAGAATATCAATGACGACATTGTGTTTGAAATTGAACTCATCAAGCAGATAGAAGTCAATATCGATTACATTCTGATGCTTGTGGCGAAGTACCACGAAAGCAACTGCACCGATAAGGAAATCCTCGCCGCCATTGACAAGGCGGTTAACTCGAGCCTTGAACTGCGAAGCAAAAAGGAACTTATCGAGGGCTTTATCGCCCGCGTCAATACCTCCACGCAGGTGGACGACGATTGGCGTAAATTTGTGCAGGAACAGAAAGAAACGGATCTCGCGGCGCTCATCGACGGCGAAAAACTCAAGGAACAGGAAACGCGCCGGTTCATTGACAACGCGTTCCGCGACGGCGCGATAAAAACAACCGGCACCGACATAGACAAAATCCTGCCGCCCGCCTCCCGTTTCGGCGGCGGCGACAGGCAGGAAAAGAAACAGGGTGTCATTGCGAAGTTGTTCGGTTTCTTTGAAAAATATTTGGGGTTGGTGTAGCCGTCAAGCACAAGCCCGGCGTGGTATATTCCCATAAATGAAGCCGCTTTGATTTTCATCAAGGCGGCTTTTTTCTTGGCGTTTTTGTTATACCCTTATATCCTCGGCAGAGAAGCGGCGGCCACGCTTTGGCCTATCCGCCGGCTTTTTTCGTCCGGCAACACCAGGCGCAGGGTTTGAAACACGGCCGGGTATTCCGTTGCCAGCACGGTGTTCGCGGTGTCGAGGATACTATGGCCGCCGCGCCCGGACACGACGCGCCCCATGAGCAGAACCAGGTTGATGTCATACACCGAGGCATACAGCGCGACGGCATGGCCGAGGTAAACGCCGATGGTTTCGAAGATTTTGGCCGCGGCGGCGTCGCCGGCCTCCATGCGCCGCTGCACCTCTTTGAGCTTTTCGGCCGGCGTCAGGTTGTCGTCAAGCGCGATGCCGGCCGGGGGGGCGAGGCGGATGACCGCGTCCTGCGAAAAATACTGCACGCCGCAGCCGATGTCGCCAGACCACTCGTCGGCCGGGGCGCCGGCGGACGCGTCGACCGGAACGAACGCGAGTTCGTTGAGCCAGCCGGTGAGGTTGCCGTGTTCGTCGACATACCCGCCCGCTTCGCTGGTGCCCATCGCGATGCCGAGAACCCTGTTTTCATCCAAGTCCATCGCGCCGGCCAAAGCCGTCACATCGCCGTCATTGGCCACCTCAACGGGCACATCCCCGATTTCACGGGCCGCCTGCAAATAGATATTCCGGATACGGCTTTTATACAGAGCGGGCGGCACTTTTCGGAAAAGAGAGACCATCATGGCGCGGTTGTTGATGAATATCCCCGCCGAGCTGACGCCGATGGCGTCGACCCGCGGCATTTTCTCCGCCGCTTTTTTGAGGGCGGAAACGATTTCGCCGTAGTGGTAATCGGGGTCGCCGTTTAATTTCGGGTGCCAGATGATTTCTTCGCTGAAGACCGCTTCGCCGTCGACGACGGCAGAAACCTTGAGGTCGCTGCCGCCCGCGTCAAAGCCGATCCGGCAGCCGTCGAGGTGGCGGCCGATAGGCTTGGACTGTTCGTGCGCGGCGGGCGTGTTTTCAACCGGCAGTGAAAGAACTTCAAAGTCCTTTTCATACACGCGGGTCATAAAGTCACGGTCAAATTCCCTCGCGCCGCCCTTGGCGTACGCGGCTTTGACAAAGCCGGCCACGGCGCTGTCGCCGCAGACGAAAACCCTGTAACCGCCCCGAACCCACAAAAGCAGTTTCACGAGCCTTTCGACATAAAAACAGTCGGCGTCAAACATCTCTTTCGTGCCGTGGACGCGCGTTTTATAGACGGAAATGAGGCCGTCGTTTCTCTCGACGGCGATGTTCAGCGGCTTGTCCGCGGTTTTCAAATAGCTTTCGTTGAACTTCGCCAAGGGGAGAAAGCCCGTGTCAAGCGCGGGAATGTTTTTTGCGGCAAATTCGATTCCGTGCGCGTTCATCGTCAAAACCTCGCGATTCTTTCGGTTACTTCTTTTTCAAACTTGTCGATGTATCGTTTGATAAACGCCTCCGGGGCCGGCGCGTCATCGCGCATCAGCTCGCTGATATCGAGCCCGTAGGTCATGCTGTCGCAATCGTCGACGGCGTGGCTCGCGAAAAATGTGGCGTTCGCCGTCCGCCGGCCCAGTGCCGCGAGGTCGTAGCGTTTGCCGCCGGCTATCTGGCTGTCGTAAACACCGAGCAGCGCCGCGGCGAGGTTGGGGTGGGGGGAGGTGTCCAAAACCGTTTTATCCTCATCGCAAAGCCAGTCGAGCCCGCGCCAGACTTCCAGCGAGATGAGTTTTTCGGGGCGTTTTTCGGCCGGCAACGCGCGGATGGCGCGAATGACCTTCAGCGCGACGGCGACATGCGTGTCGTGCTTGTCGGCGAGGTTGTGGGTGTAGACGACCCCGGGGGAGCAGCGTTCGATGAGCGCGGCGATATCCTCAACAACGGCCGTGCCGCCGGGGTCTTTGGCTTGCGCGCTCGGATAGGCCAGCAGCGCGAGGGCCGCGTATCTGCCGACGGCCGCCGCGTTCTTTTGTTCCTCCACACGGACCGTTTTCATCTCTTCATCGGTAAATTTCCCATAAACGCCGCTTCGCGGGGAACCGGCGCCGTCGGTCACCGTGACGGCGGTGAACCATTTGTCGTCCCGGCCGTAGCATTCGGCAACCGGCCCATAGGCCATAATCTCAATGTCATCCTGGTGCGCGCCGAAACACAGCGCCGTCGTCCTTCGCAGCGCCGCTTCCGTTTCGGTTCCGTCGGGAATATAAATCCGCGCGTTTTTATTATGAAACATATTGCTTTCCCTGCCCCGCTTTCCCAACCCTTTCGACGGTTATCCGCCGGGTTTGTAACATGGTAGCATAAAACAGCCCGCTTCGCAATAAAAAACGGCGTTCCGGGCGGGAACGCCGAAAAGATTCAATTCCTCTTTCACGCAGCAAAAAAACAGGCAAAAGCGCCATGTCTGCCGTCACCGGCCCCGGAACAGGAACCGCGGCCGGGAAGGGGAGCTTTGCCAGAACCGGGCGGGAGCGGACCAGCGGACCGGCATGGCGTCAAGGATATCGTCAACGGTGATAATGCCCGCGAGTTTGCGGCCTTCCCCGACGACGGGCAGGCAGACGAGGTCGTATTTTCGGACGAGCTCCGCGGCCTTTTTCACGCTTTCGCCGGCACCGACGCAAACCAGCTTTTCGCCCCCGTCGCAGATGTCGCCGACGAGGGCTTTGTCGTCGCTTGCCAACAGGGCGCGTAAACTGATAGTACCCACCAGGCGGCGCGCGTAATCGACGCAGCAGCAGATGTCGGCCGTTTCTTTCTTCCCGCCGGTTTTGCGGACCGAGGCGAGCGCCTCGCCGGCGGTCATGCCGTCGCCGAGTTCAATGCATTCGACGGTCATTAAACTGCCCGCCGAAGAGCGCGGGTAAGCCAACAGAGTGGTGAGGGCCTCGCGCTTTTCGGCGTCGAGCCGCGCGAGGGCTCTTTTGACGGTGTCCGCGTCCACACAGCGCAGAAACGCGGCGGCGTCGTCCAAAAACATTTTGTCAATAAGCGCTTCGAGCTCGCTGTCGGCCATTTCGGCGGCGAGTTTTCTTTTGGTTTCCTCTTCCAAGTACGAAAAAACGCCGGCGGCGGCATCCCCGGGCAGGATGCCCAACATGCGCAGAAGGTCCTCGATGGGAAGACCGTTCAAAATCCGCGCGATGTCCACGGCGTTCATTTCCAGAAGTTTTTTACGCAGCGCGGAATATTTCCCGCTGCGCCGCATGGTTTCGACCATTTGCAGGATTCTTGCTTCCTCCATAACGCACCTCTTTCCCCGCGGGGGGCAAGGGCGCGAAGGGGAGGCAAGCCAAACCGGAAGGGCGGAAGAAAACCCTTTAACCGGAGCGAGCGCTCACAGGACAGTCCGGCAGCCCTTGCAGCCGCGGAAAATATTCGATTCTACTTCGGGGCTCGGGAATACTCGGGCTTTCCAAACAAATTTCACCACCTATGGGCGTTCGTCGGCTGTCTCAGCCGCAAATCTATTGTAACTTGCTTCCTATAAAAAGTCAAGAAAAATTGTCTGAATGAAAGAGAAACGGGGTTAAGCGGGATATTCAAGGAAAATCGGGCAAAAGAGCGTATAAAAAGCGTGAAAACGGTGAAAAGCGGTAAAAAGGCAGAAAACATTTGGCAATATTTCAAAACCGTTCGGTTTTTTGCGGTTTTATGTCAAGAAAAAGCCGTGTTCACACCGTTTATGGGAGCGTTCTATTCTATGCTCCGCGAAACCGGCGGTTGACGCCGTGAAATAAAAAACGAAAGGGGCCGGCATGAACGGAAACACATCGTTGAGCAAGCGGGAGCGGCTGTTCTGCTTCTACCGCGGGGAAGGGCGCGACGCCCGCGGCGCCGCCGCGGCGGCGGGGTACGCCGTCTTCCCGGAAAAGGCGGCCGCGAAACTGCTCGCGAGGGAGGAAATCACGCGGGAGATCGGCCGCCTGCGCGGCGGCCAAAAAGACTACGGGGACGAAGCCGCGGCGGGTTACCGCCGGCTCGCGTTCGGCTCGGTCACCGACGCGCTCAAACTGCTGTTCGCCGAGGAAAAACCGGCGGCCGGGGAACTCGAAGCGATGGATTTGTTCCTCGTCTCGGATATCAAAAGGCCGAAAGGCGGCGGGCTCGAAATCAAGTTTTTCGACCGCCTCAAAGCGCTCGAGCGCCTGCGGGAATGCGGCGCGGAAAAACAGGCGGACGACGGCGCGAGGCCGTTTTACGAGGCGCTCGAGAGAGGGGCGCGGGCGCTCGCCGGCGAGGGCGGCCTTTGAGCGCGGGCTTTCACACCTTTTCCAAAAAACAGCTCGCGGTGTTGAGCTGGTGGTGCGCGGGCAGCCCTTCCAACCGCCGTGACGCCATCATCTGCGACGGCGCGGTGCGCTCGGGCAAGACCGTCTGCATGTCGCTGTCGTTCATCGCCTGGGCCTTTTACGCCTTCGAGGGGGCGTCGTTCGCCGTCTGCGGCAAGACCATCGCCTCCCTGCGCCGCAATGTGGTGACGCCCCTGCTGCCGGCGCTTCGCCGGCTTGGGTTCGAGTGCGCCGAAAAGTTGTCGCGCAACCTCATCGAAATCACTTACGGCGGGCGGACGAACCGGTTTTACCTGTTTGGGGGCAAGGACGAGGGCTCCGCCTCGCTGATTCAGGGAATGACGCTCGGCGGCGTTTTGCTCGACGAGGTCGCGCTCATGCCCCGGTCGTTTGTGGAACAGGCGCTCGCTCGCTGCTCGCTCGAGGGCTCGCGGCTGTGGTTTAACTGCAACCCCGAAAACCCCCTGCACTGGTTTTATGAGGAATGGATTCAAAAGGCCGAAGAGAAAAACTGCCTGTATCTGCACTTCGTCATGGAGGACAACCCCTCCCTGACGCCGAACATCATCGCCCGTTACAAGAGCCTTTACAGCGGCGCGTTCTACGAGCGGTTCGTCGAAGGCAAATGGGTCGCGGCGCACGGGCTCGTTTACCCGATGTTCGACGCCAAGTCGCACACGGGCGAGCCCGCGGGAACGGCCTCACGGTATTATTTGTCCTGCGATTACGGAACGGTCAACCCTTCCTCCTTCGGCCTGTGGGGGCTTTTCGGGGAACGGTGGCACCGCCTGGCGGAATACTACCACGACTCGCGCCTGGCCGGGGAGCAGCGCACCGACGAGGAGCATTACGCCGCGCTTGAGGAACTCGCCGGCTCACTCGGCATCGAGGCGGTCGTCGCCGACCCGTCGGCGGCGAGTTTTATGGAATGCGTCCGCCGGCACGGCCGTTTCAAAGTTATCCCCGCCAAAAACGATGTGCTCGACGGCATCCGCCGTGTTTCGGACGCTTTGAAGGAGCGAAAAATTCTGTTTTGCCCGAACTGCCGGGACACGATACGGGAATTCGGCCTCTACCGCTGGGACAACCACAGTGTCCGCGACGCCCCGCGCAAGGAGAATGACCACGCCATGGACGACATCCGGTATTTCGTCTCGACGGTGGTTTGCGCGGGGGACGACGGGTTTTTTGTTTTGGCGGCGGAACGGGGATAACGACCTTTCCGTCTGCTCCGCATAGCGATGTAATCGCTTAACCTCTTCCTTACCAAGGAGAGGCAAGATAGTGTCGTTCTTTTCCCTCCCTCAGTCTCGCTTCGCTCGACAGCTCCCTCATCTGAGGGAGCCGGGATTTCTTGCCTCCCTTGTTAAAGGGAGGGGGACCGCGAAGCGGTGGTGGGATTCAGCCCCTCCCCGGAGCGGGATTTCTCGACAGCCCGGGAACGAAGCCCCCATTCTTGCCTCTCCTTGGTAAGGAGATGGTGATACACGATACGATCGTGAGGCGACAGCCTGACGGAGAGGTCGAAGAAAAAAAAGGATGTGATTCCATATCGATTTTTAAAAGAAAGCCCCCGGCGAAAACCGCCGTCGCGGTGCCGCAAACCGGGCCGCCGCCCGGCGGGCCGTTCGCCATGCTCGACAGCTGCGCGTCTTTATCGCCGGCGCAGACAAGGCTCTATTACACCCTGCGCGAGGCGGTGCCGGTTATCGACGCCGCCGTGTTCAAACTCGTGCGCCTGACGGGCGGCTTTCGGGTTAATTGCGGCGGCGGGGAAGCGCAGGCGGCGCTCGACGCGTTTCTGCGCGGCGTTCAAGTCGGCGGCAGCCAAAGGGGCGTTGACGCGTTCATCGCGGCCTATTTCGAGCAGCTGCTGACCTGCGGCACGGCGGTCGGCGAAATCGTGACCGACGCCAAAGGGCGGCCGGCGGCCCTTTACAACGCTTCGCTCGACGCCGTCGAGCTGCGGCGAGCCCCGGACGGGTTGGGCGTCGAAGTCTGCGCGCGCGGGGCGGGCAAGGCCGAGCCAGTCCAATACCCGGAACTCGTGATGCTGTCCGTCCTCAACCCCGAGCCCGGGCAGCTTTACGGCAATTCGCTGCTCAAAGGCCTGCCGTTCGTCAGCGCCGTGCTGCTGAAAATCTTCGCGGCCGTCGGCGCGAATTGGGAGCGCGTCGGCAATATCCGCTTCGCGGTGACCTACAAGCCGCAGAACGACGCCCTTGACCGGGCGTACGCGAAGGACAGGGCGATGCAGGTCGCCAAAGAATGGGGCGAATGTATGCGCGCGGGCGGCGCCGTCCGGGACTTTGTGGCCGTCGGGGATGTGCAAATCAAAGTCATCGGCGCGGACAACCAGATTCTCGACAGCGAGGTGCCGGCGCGCCAGATGCTCGAGCAAATCGTCGCCAAAACGGGCCTGCCGCCATTTATGCTCGGCCTTTCGTGGAGCTCGACGGAGCGGATGTCCTCCCAGCAGGCGGACGCCCTGACCAGCGAACTCGAGGCGTACCGCCGGATTCTAACGCCCGTCATCGCGCACATCGCCGATGTGTTTCTGCGCCTGAACGGTTTCGGCGCGAAAGCGGAAGTGGAGTGGGACGACATCACTATGCAGGACCAAATCGATTTAAGCCGGGCGCGGCTGTTCGAGGCGCAGGCCGAAAGCCTCAAAACAAAGCAGGGAGAAGGGGACACGACATAAACAAAGGCTTTTTTACCGAGCTTTCGCCGGAGGAGCCCTCCGCCGCGGATATGGAGCTCATCAACCGTTATACCCGCCGGGAGTTGCGGGCCGATGAGGTTTACACCTTCGGCGTCATTCTGTGCGACAACGAGGTCGACCGGGATTTTGAGCGTTTTGACACGGCGGCGCTTCCCGCCCTCGCGGCGCTTTTCGTCGGCAAAACGGGCATCGCCGACCACAGCCTGCGCGCGGGGGACCAAACCTCCCGGCTTTACGACGCCCGGGTGGTGACCGACCCCGGCCGAACAACAAGCGCGGGCGAGCCTTACGCGTTCATCAAAGCGAAGGCCTATATGCCGAGGACGGAGAAAAACCGGGACCTCATCGCGGAAATTGACGCGGGCATCAAAAAAGAGGTGAGCGTCGGCTGCGCGGTCGGGCGCGTGGCGTGCTCCCTGTGCGGGGAGGACCTCCGCATGGGCGGCTGCCGGCATGTCAAAGGCAAACGCTACGGCGGCGCGGTCTGCCACGGCGTGCTCAGCGACCCGGCGGACGCGTATGAATGGTCGTTTGTCGCTGTGCCGGCCCAGCCGGCCGCGGGCGTGACGAAAGCGTACACCGAAACGAAAGGAGAAAGAACCATGGAAGACATTTTGAAGGCGCTGCGAAGCGCGGAAGACGGCGCGGCGCTAAGCTTCAGCGAGGCGCAAACCCTGCTCGGCTACATCGAAGGCCTTGAGAAACAAGCCGCCGACGGCAGGGAATACCGGGAGGAACTGACGCTCGAGGTCATCCGCATGGGCCTCATCGCCCTGCCGCAAATGCCCGGCGAAAACCTGTCGGGTATTTGCGAACGGCTGACCGTCGGCGAACTGCGCGAGTTAAAAAAAGTGTTCGATGAAAGCGCGGGCCGGGTTGTGCCGCTGAGGCCGCAGCTGGTCAAAGAGGAAAAAGACGCGCCGGCGGACAACGGCGAGTTCAAAATTTAAGGAGGATTCATCATGGCTGTTTCATTTGAGGGGTTTCATGTCAGCGTCGCCACCTTCAAGGCGGCGGAGGGCCTCAAGGCGGGGGAGCCCGTCAAGGCCGAGGCGAACGATACGGCGGCGGCCTGCGGCGCGGGGGACGCGTTCTGCGGCGTCGCGATTGAGGCGGACGGCAGCTACGCGTCCGTGCAGCTGAGCGGGTACACCGTTTTGCCTTACAGCGGCGATACGGCGCCCGAGGCCGGCTATTGCCAGCTCGCCGCCGACGGTGAAGGCGGCGTTAAAACTGTCGAAACGGGAGGGCGCAGCCTGCTCGTCCTCCATGTCAACACGACGGCGAAAACAGCGGGCGTCCTTTTGTAAAAAAGCCCCCTTTCCGAAAGGGGGTGTCACACAACGTGTGACGGGGGATTCTCTTCACCGCCCGCGGACGGTTATTCTCCTTTTAAAAAGAGACAAGGCAGGTTCGCCGTTAATTCAATAAAGAAAGGAAGATTGTATGCCATACGATACCTTAAAACTCGAAAAAGGCTTGTACACCCAGGGCCGGCCGTTCACCGGCGCGCTCGAGGCGCTTGACCCCTCGGAGGACTACCGCGGCACGGCGCTCGAAGGGCTCGACGCCTACCAGCGCCAGCTCAAGCGCTTTGACATCAAAGTCAGCGGGCCGGGCAGTGACGCCGTCGAGAAGTTCTTTAAAACCTCCGATTCCGCGGCGCTGTTCCCCGAATATGTGTCGCGCGCCGTTCGCCGGGGGATGGAGGAGGCCAACGTCCTCCCGCGAATCATCGCGGCGACCACGGTCATCGACGGGCTCGACTACCGCTCGATTACCTCCGTTCCCGCCGGGGACGACAAGGAGCTCAAGACCGTCAAGGAGGGCGCGTTTATCCCCGAAACCGTCGTCAAAACGCAGGAGAATCTCGTTACCCTGCGCAAGCGCGGGCGGATGCTGACCGCCTCCTACGAGGCCATTCGCTTTCAGCGGCTCGACCTGTTCACCGTCACCCTGCGGCAAATCGGCGCTTACATCGCGCGGACACAGCTCAAAGACGCGGTCGACGCGCTCGAAAACGGCGACGGCAACGCCAACGCGGCGGACATCAGCGAAGCGGCGGTTTCCGGAACGCTGGCATACAGCGACCTGGTCGCCTTTTGGAATTTGTTCGACCCGTATGAACTCAACGCCATCGTCGCGTCACCGGATGTCACGGTCAAGATTCTCAACATTCCGGAGTTCAAGGACGCCGCGGCCGGCTTCGACTTTCAGCGGACGGGCAAAAATATCACGCCCATCGGCGCCGACCTGATCAAGTCCTCCGCCGTCGGCAGCGGCAAACTCATCGGCCTTGATAAAACCTGCGCGCTCGAAATGGTCAAGGCGGGCGATGTCGTGACGGAGTATGACAAGCTCATCGACCGCCAACTCGAGAGGGCAGCGATCACCTGCGTCGCCGGCTTCGCCAAAATCTTCAAGGATGCCGCGCGCGTGCTGACAGTCTAATGATGATGATCAACCAATGGACGGTTCTAAACCTCCTTAAACAAATCGCGGCCATCGATGGGGAAGCCCCGGCGTTTCTGCTGCCGGTGTGCCTGTTGTGCCTTGAGGAAATCCGCGGCCGCCTGCGTGACGCGAAGGACGAAAACGACGCGCGCGTCGGGTCGGCGGCGGCCGGGCTGGCGTTTTACCGCCTGGCGCTCAGACGGATCACCGAGGACGGCGCCGCCACAAGTTTCAAAGCCGGCGATGTGCAAATCACCGGCAGCCCCGCCGAACTGCTGGCGGCCGCGGCGAAGGTCCGCGACGAGTCGCTGGCAGCGGCGGCACCCCTGCTGCGCGACGACCTGTTCTTTTTCGGGGGTGTGGAGGTATGAGGCTCGCGCCGGTGTTCATAAGGCAGGGGCGCGAAACGCGCGTTCTTTATGAGGACGGCTCGCTCTCCGCGGCCTTCCGCGGTTTTATCCAGCCCCTGCGCTACAAAAACAAGATGTACCTTTTCGGCGTCAACACCGCCATCGGCTTCGACAGCGAGGGGCGCTACCTGTATATCGGCCCGCCGGGCTATGACCTGACCGCTCTGCCCGGCGGGGCCTGCCTGCTTTGCGGCGGCGTGAAATACCGCGTCGAGCGGGCGGAAAAAGTGTATAAAGGCAGCGAGCCGTTTTATATCTGGGCGATCGTCCGCGTCGTCGTGGAAGAAGAACCGTAGGGGACGGGTCATCCGCATGGACACGTAGGGGGCGTTTTCCACGCCGCCCCGCACAAACCACCCCGGCCCGCGGCCACCCCTCCCCAGAGGGGAATATTTTCGTAGGGAACGACCCCCGTGTCGTTCCGCTTTTGCAATTCTACCTCTCAGTCACCTGCGGTGACAGCTCCCCTAACATAGGGGAGCCAAGACTGTTGTGGAGTTTGGAGTGAGAATCATTGAGTGAAATCAGCGCCCTGCCGGCGGGCATTGCCGCCTGGCTTTCGGAACAGCCCGCCCTCGCGGGCATCAAATTTATCACGCAATTTCCGCCCGCGCCTAAGGCCGTGCCTCTCAAAAAAGTCACGGTTTCCGCCGGTATCGAGGACTTGCGCGTCACCGACAGCTTCACCGAAAACGACGAGGGTGTCCTCGTCAAAAACGAGTATTGCCGCCTCGCGTCGATTAAACTCAGCCTGGATATCCATGTGCCGTTCGCCGAAGGCGGCGCGAAATGCCACGATGTGTTCACCGACATCATCGACTGTTTGACCTTCGGCTCGGATTTGAACATCGTTGAGTCGGGCTGCGGCAGCGTGCGGTCCGACCGGAACACGGACGCCCTGGTGCTGGGCACTTGGGCGCTCGTCTCCGCCTCGCTTTGCCCGGCGGACGGCTCCTCGGTGAGCTTCGGCTCGTTTCTGAACAAGGAGCTGCTCTGCGGCAGCCATATCCGCGACAACGGTATCCATGTCACGCCGGAGGATAAGGTGCTCTGGAACGCGCCGTTCGCCGCGGGGGCGTATTTCGGAACGGGCACGGCGAGCCGCGTCATCGAAACCGGCTTTTCGCCGAAACTCGCCGCCGTGTTCGCGCTGCAGGCTCCGGCGGTGACGGCCGATTTTGCCGCCGGCACGCTGAAAAGCGGCTGGGGCGTCGCCGTCGAAGGGTTTGAAACCCAGGGAATCGAACTGGCAAGCGGCGGCTTCCGCCTTCTTTCGGGGCCTTCTTATGAAACCGGCGGCTGCCTGCCGCGGCTGAACGAAGCGGGGAGTTCCTATTTTTACATTGCGGTGAAATAATAAGACAGGGGACGGAACAACCGTTCCCTGTCTTCATCGGTTATCGCATACAGTGATGGTTACAACAAATTACATCCGTGCTATTGATGATAATGAAAAAATATAATATAATAAAAATAACATTCTGGAGGGATCTTTATGAGTAAAGCAATAAAAACGAAACGGATAATCACGGTGACAGCCGCCGCGGTTCTTGTGACGGCAACCGGAATTGCCGGAGGCCTCTGTCTGCGGAACAGGCATAAAGCGGCTGCTTCATTGAACATAGGCAGCAGCGAAACCACTCAAACGGCAACGCAAACAACCCAAGCGGAAACGAAGGCAGAAACCAGGGCGGAATATACGGTTTCCGGCCAAATCATCGAGGCGGCGATAAAGGCGCTGAATACTTATTTTTTTGACAGCAACAATGAAATGGATATTTTTTCAGCTTATGTGACAGATATTAACAAAGACGGCATTCCCGAAGTATTCGGCAGCAACGGACCCGAGAAATTCGCGGTCTCTTACAATGCGGAACGCGGACTGCTGATTGAAGATTCCTTTTATAATTCTTTCGGTGATAAGTTTTATTTTGATTTTGACAACCGGGGGTTCGTCGTCAGGGAAGACGGGCATAATCAGGGCACATATGATTGGCATTCGGCGACGAAGTACTCCGTACGGAAAGACGGTTTTAAACAAATCGGTCAAATTAAGGGCGATTTACACACAGTTGATTTTAATTATGAAGACGAGGCGGCATTGGAAGAATACAGGCTAAAATCGTTGGCGGATTTTGATAAAAAATTTACCAAGTTTACAAAAGGCCTTAACTTGGTTGATTATGACGACGTTGCGGTAACGCAGAACATTGATGAGTATCTTCACGCGGAATTGGCGATTTAGCATACTGCAACTGGAATACCGCGGACGGAGAACGCTGCGCGCTTTCACGGAGTTTTGAGGAACAGACAGGGGCGGTTCGTTATAAACCGTCCCTGTATCATTCTGCCAATTACAAAAAATCCCGGCAAATTGCTGTTGACAACAAGCCGCGGTTATGCTAACATAATTTCCGCACCGCATGGAGAGATACCGAAGTGGTTATAACGGAACGGTCTTGAAAACCGTCGTACCGAAAGGTACCGTGGGTTCGAATCCCACTCTCTCCGCCACCTTTTAATAACAAAGTATGTTACCATGGAGAAGTACTCAAGTTGGTGACGAGGCGCCCCTGCTAAGGGCGTAGGTCGGGTAACCGGCGCGGGAGTTCGAGTCTCCCCTTCTCCGCCATATAAGAACGCTAATTTTGATACACTGGCTATCAACATTAGCGTTTTTATTTTATGCCCGAAAGTGGCTTGAAATAAGGCTTTTTCGCACTTTCCCATAAAAATAGCAACATCGCATGGGTTCGCTGAAACAAGAAACACACACTTTCTCCGAGAAATTTTGCCTTGCTCCATACCCTCGCTCAACGATTGATAGAGGGGTGTGCAAAATATCGGAGGGGTGTGCATTTTTTCGTAAGGGGTGTGCAAAAGGGTAAAAAAAGAGGTCGAGCCTTATAACTCAACCTCAATCTCCGTACCGTTTTTAAACTGGAATACCATTCTGCCATCGTGGAAAACCGTAGCTTTTTCAAGCAAGCCCACCCACAGCCTTTCGCTCCAGACTTCGAGGACGAGGGGCTGCTTTTTTATCGATTCGATGAAAAGCCTTAGTTCACGGTCTCGGTCTTGCTTGCGTGACTTATCGGCGGCAAGTGCGTCAAGCCGTGCGGAGGTCTTTTCGTAACGCTTCACCAGAGCGTTATATTTTTTTGTGTACTCCTCTTGAGACTGTACCGAGGCAGCGTTCTCTTTAACGCAGGCTTTGACCATCTCCGCCAACACCTCGATTTCTTCGGTTAGCTTGTCAATCTCCGCATCCAGCGCCGTGCAGTCCGAAACCAACTGCCGTATTTGATTGCAGTCGCTGATGACCCCATCACGATTTTCCATTAGCTGATTATAGGCAAAGAGGAACTTCTGCTGTATGGTTTCGATGTCCAAATGTGGAGTGGTACATTTCTTTTCGCCTTTGAACTTGCCGTTGCAACGCCATATCACCTTGCGATAGGCATCGTTTGAGTGCCACACTTTCTGACCGAAGAAACTGCCGCAATCGCCGCATATAAGCCTTGATGAAAAAACACTGTTTCCGCTGTAGGCTCTGCCGAGCGTCTTGCGCCTGGCAATCTCTGCTTGCACGAGGTCCCAGTCGGTAGGGTCGATAATGGCTTCATGGCTATTTTCTACATAATACTGTGGAACTTCGCCCTCGTTGACTTTCATCGTTTTCATAAGGAAGTCCACCGTGAATCGCTTTTGTAATAAGGCATCGCCTTTGTATTTCTCGTTGGAGAGGATACTGTTTACCGTAGTCTGGCTCCATTTTTTCTTGCCGGAGGGTGTAAGTATGCCTTGCTTATCCAAATATCTGCAAATCCCAGCCGGAGTTTTTCCCTCAAGGAACAGTTGGTAGATGAGTTTTACGATTCCGGCTTCTTCTTCATTTATAACCGGATTGCCGTCCTCGCCCTTGTCGTAGCCGAGAAACTGTTTATAAGGCATACTGACTTTTCCATCAGCAAACCGCTTCCTCTGTCCCCAAGTGACGTTTTCCGAAATGGAGCGGCTTTCCTCCTGTGCGAGGCTTGACATTATCGTTATGAGCAATTCACCCTTGCTGTCAAAGGTGAAAATATTTTCCTTTTCGAAGTAAACCTCTGTGCCGTGTTCCTTGAGCTTTCGCACGGTGGTAAGGCTGTCTACTGTATTTCTCGCAAAACGGCTGACGGACTTTGTAACAATAAGGTCGATTTTACCGTCCAGGGCATCCTGCACCATCTGATTGAACCCATCACGGTATTTGGTATTCGTGGCCGAGATGCCTTCGTCGGTGTAAACGGTGACGAACTCCCAGTCATCACGAGCTTTGATGAATTTCGTGTAATAATCGATTTGCGCTTCATAGCTTGTAAACTGCTCGTCACTGTCCGTGGACACACGAGCGTAGCCCGCCGTTCGGCGTTTGGCAATGGAAGCGGTAGGCAGTGCTGTAAACTTATTTTTTGTAGCGGGTATGACTGTTACTGCTCTTGACATTGATTTTTCCTCCTTTCTCGGGCGGCTTGCTTCATTTCCTCCGTCCAGCTATCCCGCCGTGAGCGGTCTGCCCATGTGCGTTCATCGATACTGCCCTCTTTGAAAACAAACCGCAGATGATTATCTTCCGGCACTTCGATGAGGTCAATTCGGTCGGTAAAGGCAGTAGGGCAATAATCCTGGGTGCTGAGTACACTGGCACAGACCGCTTGCAATGTAGCTTCGGGTATCTTTTTCCCATGGCAGTAGGCTTTACCCTGTGATAGATAGGTGGAGCAGTTCCATCCGACTGTGCCGCTACTTTTAGTGCGCTTATAGTTTTTACCGCAGTGCGGACAGTATATTTTTCCGGTAAACTCACTGTGTTTGGGTGCAGGACGGTTTTTCTGCTTGTTTTGTATTTCTTGTAATATAACTTGCGCCGCATTGAAGGTATCCTCATCAATGATGGCGGGATGCGTCTCTTCGGCATAAAACATTGGCAGTTCACCCGTGTTGCGACACTTCTTCTTTTCCAGATGATTGTTGCGGAAGTGCTTTTGAAGCATAGCATTTCCTGTGTATTTTTCATTGCCGACGATATCACGAATGCGCTGAACACACCATTTTCCACCGAGAACTCCGGGAATTCCACGACTGTTCAGATCTCTGCTGATAACACCGAAAGTGTCTCCGGCAATAACACGTTCGAATATTTCAAGCACAATCGGTGCGGTTTCCATGTCGATTTCTATTTTTTCTTTATAAATGCGGTATCCGAACAGGAAACGCCAGTTTACAAGCTCTCCGCTTTCAAAGCCTTTTCTGATGCGCCATTTCTGATTCTCACTTGCCGACAGGCTTTCTTCCTGTGCGTATGAGGCGAGAATGGTCAACATCAACTCGCCATCGCTGCTCATGCTGTGAATATTCTGCTCTTCAAAAAAGATGTCCACCTCTATTGCTTTCAGCTCACGGACGGTTTCGAGTAAAGTTACCGTGTTCCGAGCGAAGCGGGAGATGGACTTAGTCAGTATCATATTTACTTTTCCGGCACGGCAGTCAGAGAGCAGCCGTTGGAAATTCTCTCTGGTGTCCTTCGTGCCGGTCAGTGCTTCATCTGCATAAACGCCCATATACTGCCATCCCTCGTGACCTTGTATCAATTTACTGTAGTAGCTGATCTGAGAGGACAGAGAGTGGAGCATCGCATCCTTTCCCGTCGATACACGGGCATAGGCAGCAACCTTTATTTGTTGCGCCAACTTGGGTTTAAGAGCTATTTTTGTTACTACTTTAGGCATTTTTTCACCTCCTCGTAGTGTCACATATTACCGTCACTCTCCTTATATAGCAAGTCATTCTCTCGAAATAAACTACACGAAGATAATCCGTATTTTTCGGCCATCATTGTATCAATTATGGCGTACTCGTCTTCGGTTAAAATCCCCTTTGAAAGCATCAACCGGGCCTGTGCCATTGCGGATTTATAACCGCAAACAGCATCAAAATACTCCTTATTCATTGCCGCCACGCCCTTTACCGAACCGTGCCGCAATGTAACAGTCGTGAGAACAATATTTTCTGTTTTTATTGCCGTGGCTCTCAAAAGATGCTCCGCATTTTTCGCAAACAAATTGATAGATCGTTTTTTCACGGCGCTGGCTTTTGTGGCTGTTCCAGTTCAGGGCGCGGCACCTGTCAGAGCAAAACTGACGCAGTTTATATTTTTCTTTGATGGTTATTGGTTTTCCGCATTGCTTGCAGGCAGCTAAATTATTGAGCGTATCAGAATCCAGCCCATTTCTTCTGCAGTACGATTTAACTGTATTCACTGAAACAGAAAGGGCTCCGGCGATTTTTGAATATCCATATCCCTGATAGCGAAGCGCTGTAATTCGCTCCTTTTGTTCGTTCGTCATTGGTCATCCTCCAGTCCGAGGAAAGCCATCCCTCATTACCCACTGGAGGAAAAGCGGTACCTTGAACGAAAAAGAGCAAAAGAAAAGACCCGCAAAAGTGAAAAAATCACAGTTGCGGGTCTGAAACTATAACTGTAGGTCAACAACTTGACCTGTGGTTTAATGTTTTTCACATCGAGATGATATATTTTGGTTTCGGCTATTCGCTATATTTAATGAAAGCATCCTTGAAGCCTGCCGCCTCAACTCTTTTGAGCATGGCATCGGCGTTGGCTTTAACCGAGTATGCTCCGACCTGAACCCGGTACAGTTTCTTCGGTTCGGTGGGAGTTTGAGGTTTTGATGGTTCTGTCACCGTGAGCAGTCTTTTAACCTCGGCGCGGAAGATATCCATCGACTTCCCGTGCTTGGGAAACCAGTGTCCGGGGTCGGCATGGTTGCTGGCGATGCCACGCTTATGCCCTTCATAATGCCCGATGATAACGCCGTCTGCCATAGGGTCGAGCTTGTACTCCTTGCAGAGATAGGCGCATAATTCAGTTGCTTCTTTATATACAGCATTGAAATAAGCGGCATCGGTCAAACCGTCCTCGCAGATTTCAAAACTGATATGAGTATCGTTGACCGAGCCTTTTGAACCGGAACCGCCATGCCAGCCGCGCATATTCCACGGTAGCGTCTGGTATGTGGCGATAGATCTATCAGCCAACTTACCAATGAATGCATGAACACAGACCTGACGGCCGCCGGGCTTATCCTGATTCCAGTGGTTGTTGTATTGATTCTTTCCGAGTAGTCCATCATCGGGCCCGACGTAGCGTTTTAGATTTGGATTGTTCGCACCTGTGGAATGCACCATGATTCCCTTTGGCGTAATGGTTCTGCCCACTTTGTAGCAGGCGTTATTGGTAAGGATCAGTTTTCTCAAATTCATCGTTAATCACCTCGTCACAGATTGATGGGATACAAGTGGTAGGTAAACTTCAAGTCGCAGTAGGCGGTCGATGATGTGCCGTTACTACCAATGCGGATATACAGCCCGTATCCGGCGGGTATACGACTTTGTCGCATGGCAATTTGGGCGTGCTGGGCCTCTGCGGAACTGTCAGCGCCGAGAGGCGTGCTTCTCGAGATACGGGTAAAATTTTGTTCGTCGTTTGAGATGTAGAAGTCCAGTTCCTTTTCGGTGGTGTCTGATTGGCGGCAGATGGTGATCAAATGGCAGTCGTAGGGCACCGGGATAAGCGGGTCGTCTTGACCGCCGATCACAATGCTGCCGATGGGCAGAATGGTGTGCAAAGGCCCTCTGACGCTGTTAGCCCCGCCCGATCCGGTGGTATTGCCGGACATGACATATCTCAGGTGCGGCATCCGAATGAAAGCGTTGATGGTTGACGTGGCAGTGGAAGTCAACGTCAGGGCGGTGTTGGTGTCCTCGGACTTTTCCAGTAGGAACAGTCCTTCACCGGGAGCAACGGAAATATCCCCTATGGAAAACCGCTGCTTTGTCCAATAGCCCGTGCAGGTGGGATGCGGGTTTGTTCCGCTGCCATAGGCGATGTTTGCTGCATCCTGAACACCGCGTATGGCTTCGGCGAGCTTCTTGACGGTGTCGCTGAGATTGCTCTGAACCAGTACCTGTACGGTGTTTACCGCAGGACTGCTCAAAGTCGCAACAAACAGGTAGGTCACGCTGTCCAGCACCATGTTGTTGCCCTGCGAGATTCCAGTAAAAGTGATGGACGCTCTGCGGCTCGCCATGTCCGGTGCCGAGGCGGTTTCCACCGGGTGCAAATGATTGAGAATGATCCCGATGCGTGTATATAGCGTGTCACGCATGGCGATTGTGTCGGTGTGGGTGTTCTCCAAAAGCGTGTGGCTGTCATTCAGCAGATCATGCGTGGCGCCGAGCAGCGTGTAATTGTCGCTAAGTAACCCATGGGTGGTGCCAAGCAGGGTATAGTTATCATTTAACAGATCGTAGGTAAGGTTAAGTAAGCTGTAAACATCATCAATGTTGAGTGCAGCCAATGCTGATAATACTTGATTCAGCCATTCCTGCGCAGGAGGCTCCGGCGGCGTGACAATTCCATCCACAAGAGCCTCTTCAACAATGGTAAGAACCTTTACACTTTTCCCAACCACATCGCCAAATACGACTCTTATTTCCAGTTGACCCACGCCGACAATTTCAGTATCCGTCGCACTGGGTGACCATGTCAGTACGCTGTCGGCATAATTTGTGACCACGGGATAGGCCGTGCCATCGGGTCTTTTGTAGATTGCCTGCAGTGAAGCGCCGGGATAATCGTCCCCTAATAAACTGGAAACATCAAACTCGATGTTACGGAAGTGATGCTCACCGCGCCGACCGATGTGTACGGTTGATGCCTTAGTTAAGTCAATCATTTTCCATCACCATCTTCCCGTCCGTGAAGCTGCTTAAGAACCTCTCTCAGTTTTTCAGGTATGGGCAGCCCAATATGAGCGGCATTCTCTAAAATAGAAACACCCTCATTGCTAAGGTAGAAGAAGATGACTGCCGTCCGAAGGACACCGCCACTGCCCACAGTGCTGCCCAATATCTGCGTATCAAGGATATGGGCGACACCTACCAGCACAAAGATGAGCACCTTTTTGAAGATACCTTTCGCACCGATTTCACTGGACAGCTTTTTGTCAATAATGGCGCAGAGCACGCCCGTCACATAATCTATTGCGACAAATGCTATGAGGGCATATAGAAATCCATCCAGCCCACCGAGAAACCATCCAAGAAACGCACCGACAGCGGCAAAAGCCACCTGTATCCAACTCCAAACCTCTTTCATTAAAAACACCTCCGATTTATAAATTTGTGTATAGAAAAACGCTCCCGCATATTACGAGAGCGCCACGATTTAATTATATCTAAAGTTCCAAAACCAAGTCCTGAATCTGTTGCATCACATCTGCCCTTGGCCGTCCTGTTCCAATGGGTAGCCATGTGCCGGGTGGGATATCAAAAGCCGATGAGGAATCAAATCCGTTGATTACCGTGACGACAGGCTCGATGGCTTTTCGAAGCTCCACGATGTGGAACGGCCAGTTTTTAACCGTGGTCCTTCCAGCGGTAATGTCCTCGATCCAAGTCACAGGAGATAGATTGTAATAGCTGCGTATCGTGTTCACGGCGGTTCGGAGCTTCTGGATATGCGTTGCCTTCACATGGGTTTCGTTTGCGGTTATTGTCTCGAACGGTGGTGACAGCACCGTAAAAATACGTACAACCTCCGGGCTTGATGACTCGATATCGCTGTCAAGGCAACGGACGGTCACGGTATGGCTCCCGGCGGTCAGTGTTGGTACTTGAAACACCGTTTTTACACCATTGCCCAGGTAACCGCTTACGGAAAACATCTCAGGATTGTCTACGCTGTTGAACCACGCACCCTCATCAATCTTGACTTCCACAATCTGCGTTTGACCGTCCGGCTCAATGCCCGTTATAATCATGAAACGCGGGGTCGTATGGTAACTGGAACTGCCGGATACCGGGCAGACAATTACCGGAGCAGTCGGCGGGCTGTTTTTCTTAACAGTGCCGCTGACTACATAGGCAGAAACTGCATCCAGCGTATCAGTTACACTGATGCGGTAGCGGGTATACATTCCGGCTATCTGAGATGCGTTCGCAATAAACGTTCCTGATGTAGAGCTTGAAACGACGATTGTCAAAGCCTCATATGCTGACCAGTTGACCCCGTCCGATGAAGTCGAACGCTGGATGACATATTGCTTGATAGAGCTGGTTCCGGGTATCGTTCCGCTCCATGTAAGAGTTACGGTGGTTGATTCATAAATGGCAGGAACAGCGGTAAAGGAGTTCGGCGGCGTTGGCAGTGTATTTCTGCGGACAGAGTTGCCGGAAACAGTCCAGTCGGAATAAAAACTCTCCCCGGCGGCACCTCGTGTTCTTACCCGGAAACGGCGGTAATTTCCCCTCGTGGACGGAGGGCTGACGCTTAAAATACTACTTGTTGCCGTAGTGGTCACCGTGGTCAGCGCTGTCCATGCTCCCCATGTGCTGTTGTCTGGCGAATCACTATACTGTATCTCATAGGATGTGATGGCATTGCCTGCACCGTCGGACGCACCACTCCATGAGAGCGAGAGGTTTCCTTCAGCTAAAGTTGCACTTACTGAGCAAGCCGTAGGCGCTCCACAAGCTGTGATGTCACAGAAAATGCTGTTGCTGATCTTCTCTACTGAATAAACATCAAAAGTGTCGATTGTCCAAATGCCGAACTGCGTATATGTTCCCGGAACTCTTGATACATTTGGGTTATAGCTGCCGCTGCTGGCTGACAAGGTCAGGGTGGTCAGCACATTCCATGTGCTCCATGTGACGTTATCCGTAGATGTGCGTCTTGCAATCTGATATCCCTTCACTGGACTGGTGCCCCCAGACGCTCCGCTCCAAGTCAGTGTGATGGTCTCATCGCTATACGCTGCCGGAGACGCAACGGCGGTTGTCGGTGCCTTCGGCGCTGTATTTCTTCGGACGGAGTTCGTTGATACTTTCCATCCGGAGTAATAACTTGCTCCTGCTGTGCCACGAGTCCGCACCTGATATCTTCGGTAATTTCCTCTGGTGGACGGCGGCGATGTAGATATGCTGCCGCTGGTGGCTGTGGTGGCAACCGTAGTCAGTGATGTCCATGCTCCCCATGTAAAGTTGTCACTGGAATCACTGTACTGAATCTCATAGCTGGAAATCGTATTATTGATGCCGCCGGATGCCCCGCTCCATGAAAGAGTAACATCACCTTCCGAGAGTATAGGGCTGACCGAACAAGAAGCCGGAACTCCGCAGGCTGTTGTCAAAAGCGGTGAGCTTAACACTGTATAGTTTGAATTGTCGATGACCCCGGAGGTGAGGGTTAGCCTTCCATCCGACACCACCCGAAAGCGAACGCCTTGCGTAGTGTTTCCTGTAGTTGAAGGACATGTCACCGAAACATATCTGAGCCTTGGCGTTGTTCCGTCCCAGTTGTCACCGTCTACCGTCTTGATGCGCACCTGTGAAGATGCACCGTTTACGGTCATGGTACAAAGCAAAGCATAACCGTTGTGAATAAAGGAACCGGATGAACCGAGTGCTGCGGATATGGTGAAGTTGTAGGTCATCTGGCTATTGTTGGGTCGGCTTTTGGTATAGGTGATCGTGTAATGTACGGTTGGGCTTGAACCTGCTTGTAAAGATACACCGTTAATATCTGCCATCGTCGTTCACCCCCTTATTCATAGACTGCCGAAACCAGCGAGTTTACTAAACCGCAAAGGCTGGTATTCAATCGGGTATCAATGATGTTATTTGAAACTATTGATGTGGCCGCCGTCGGTACAAACACATCAGCGAGGCAAAGCTCATACACATCGCTGGTTCTTGTCAAAGCCGGAGCCACAGGCGTTGCAGCGGGAGTCCCGTCAACAACTGCAATCTGAACGCTTCGACTGATCTGACTTAAGCGGACAACAATCCGGTCAATGCGGGGATTGCTCCCGTTTGCCGTTGTCAGCGGAAGGTTTAAATCATCTGTATTTTCATAACGGTATCCGTTAATCCACGCACTTCCCGCTGCCACATTCACAGCCAAACCGATTGATGGTGACACCTGAAGATTTGTTGCTGTCATATAAAAAACACCGTTGGAAACAAGACTCCCGAAGTATGCCGCAAAATCTGCAGCGTCATAAATCCTGTCCCCATCGGTCGAGTTAAAAAAACCGCTTTTCTCCATATTGATTTCCCTCCATTAAGCCCTTGCGTAAGAGCAAGATATCATATAAAAGCCCACAGGTAATGTGGATGCGGCAGCGTTCGCCATCACACCGCTTGCGTTAATCGTAATCGGCATACTTGTGCCGCTACCGCCCACCGCAGTTGCCACAGCGCGTACTGTCGAGTAAGGGTAAAAGTTCGCATTTGTTATTGTCAAAATCGTGCCGCCGGAGGCGACTCCCGAACCAGCCACATTGATCTGCAATCCGATTGAAACGACGCCCTTATTCACAAATGACATATTCATACCCATTGTCACGTCACTTCCAAGTGAGTAAGTGAGTGCAGTGTTAGCCTCCTGGGCTATCTTTGCGGTAGTCACAGCAGCGTTTGCAATTCTTGCTGTGGTAATTGGTTCATTATTGATGTTGAGCCAGTTCGCCTGCCCGGAGGGGTTATTGAACACGAAAACTGAAATCACATAGAACGTCATGGTGTTACGAGATATAAAGAATCCCATTGCCCGCTGATAACCGTTTCCCGTGTTGTCCCCGCTATGCTTTATTAAAAAGACATGCCCGTCGTCACTCGGCTGGTCACTGAACCTGCTGCCACTCCATGAGGTAAAGTAAAAGGCATCTCCCGGCACCATGTTGTGCAAAGCATATTGACCAATCGATATAGTGCCCGCACCTACGGTTATTTCAAGCGCCGGAACTTTTCCAAACAGGTTGTTAATGGTATCCGCAAAATTGTCACCTTGAATTTTTGGGTCTACATCAGTCAAATCGCCCAGCGTTTCTTCTACAGTACTAAGCGTCTCTTCCACGACGCCAATGGCTTCTGCCACTTCGGATATACCGGAGGGGGCTGATAGAACTGTTTTGACCTCGCTTATGTCGGAGCGGATTTTCTGCGCAATTGTCAGCTCGGCTTTTCCGAACACTACACTGATGCTCTGACCGTCCGCGTCATAGGTTTCTTCAATCTCGGTGATGCGCGTCGTCATGGATACGCCCCATGCCTTGGAAATGACTTGAACGGACTGCCCAAGGTCGAAGTCTGTCTTGTAGGTCAGGTTCCCGTGAGGGTTTACCGAGGTATCAAAGGAATAACGGATTGCCTGTTCGCTCAGCTTACTCTGGCCTCGGAAAATCAGCGCGTCGATGTAACCGGTGCCGAAATCCACCTCTTGCAGGTCTTTGGCGTCCACGAAGATTTCTCGTCTGGTCTCGCCGGAACCACTTGTGATGGTGACAAATGTGCGGGCGGCACCTTCACCCTCGCCGCCGATGAGAGCGGTGTTGGCGTAATCCGCTGCACTCTCGGTGTAGCTCTGCTCCGTTAGGTTCTCATACTCTTTGGAGAATACGGCTTGCGAATCAGCGCCCCTATAAAGCGTTACCGTAAAAATACCCGTTGCAGGATTGAACACAGTCTTAATTCCGATGTCTGAGGCCGCGCATAGTCCCGTCACTGCATCCATAAGGTTTCGGTAGGATATTTGAGTGCTGACAGGCACATTCAGGTTCGGAGATAAGAAAAATATCCCGGTTATTTGCCGAACCGTGTCTGTAGGGCTGATGAGATTATTATTTATCAACTGCAGAGCACAGGCGGAAAGGTCACCGGACAACTTCTCTGTACCCCACACAATACGGCGGGAGAGGAAGGAAGTCACAAAACGGCCGCTCGCCGTGATGATTTCCTGCTCGGTCTGAGACAATTCCAGATGCTCAATGATCCCGGCTTCCTCGTCGTCGTTCTTCCAGATAAAACTTCCTTTTTGCAGGAGCGCGGTGTTTTCCGGCGTTGCGATGGCTTTCAGTTCAAAAGAACCGCATTGGGAGTAACGCCGAGTCCAGCGTAGGTATTCGAAAGACTCCACGATGCCCATGAGTTCACGCTCTGAATTGTAGATATATAACTGCATATTCACACCCCCAGAAACTGCGGACGAAAGTAAATGCTGACTTCCAGCAGTTCCATATTGACCGAAGCATCGTAGCGTAAAGTATTCACTCCGGCGGCAAGCTGAAAGAATGTCGAACCGGTATCTAGCAGCGAGAAAACATTCGTTATCACTGTTCCGTTCACGCTGACTACTCGCTTACCTGCGAAATGGGTATATACTCGAAGCTCATCCCCAGCGCTCATTGTCGTAAGGAGACGGATGTATTCACCGGTGTCAATGTTTAAGAGTTCTGGATTCGTAACCGTTCCCAATGCCTGAAACACAATCTCGCAGCCGCAGGAAACATCGCCAATATTTTCAACCGTAATGATCTGGCTGGGTTGGCGCATTCCAAACTCCATGCCGCCCTCCGGTATCTCCAGGTCAAACTCGAACAGTGGTATCCATGATGCCAGCTCCTCACGCACTTCATCCAGCGTCTCGAAGAAGGGGGACGGGCAAAGGAGGCTAACAAAAAAGTTAGGTATTCGCTGCCTTGAGGAAACGGTAAACCCCGCTTCCTCGACAACGCAGGCAATTTGCCGATCACGGTAGACGAGCGTTCCATTCAGCTTAGGGCTAAATATCTTAAGAAAAAACTGTCTCCGTGCATAGGCATCGTCAGGTGTATCTGCTACGACCGTACCCTCCAGTATGATGTTGCGCATATCCAGTGTGGATGAGATATAAAAAGCACCGTCTTGATCCGGTGCCTTGAATGTGTTAACGGTCTGATGTATGTTGCCAGTGCCGTCTATTTTCTTAAGAAAATACGGGCGACTTTGTTTGAGCGTGATGCTCCTGCCATCCGCATTAATATATGTTAGTTCCACAGTCAGACCTCCCTTTAATATTCAAGAGCCAGCTTGCGGGACAGATTCTTAAATTCCCGTGCCAGTTCTTTTTCGGACAGAGCCTTCGGTGTCACCACCGAGAGATTTTGCGTGATGCTTGCGCCGGGAGCGCTGCCTTGCCCTGACGAGCCTCTGTAATTCAAATCGAAGTTTGTGGGCACTGCATTTTGCATATCCCTTGAAACTGCTGCCATTGCATCTTCAAAACCGACACCGATGCCTTCGCCCATGTTGTGGCCAATTCCGGCAAACAGAGCAGAGGGAGATTTGATACCGAAGAAGTTCTTAATCTTCGATACCACATTACCGAAAAAGCCTGATATCTTACTCCACAGCCACGCACCTGCGTCTGAAATACCATTCCATAGCCCCTTGATGAGGTTGCCGCCCACCTGCGCCATTTGACCGATATAGCTGGTGAATGCCTTAACCAAACCTGTGATGATTTGCGGTACAGCCTTGACCACCTCAACGATGATTTTCGGTAGGTTCGCAATCAAGGCAATAAACAGCTGAACACCGGCCAGAATGATTTTATCAATGTTGCCTACGATAGCGTTCACCAGTGAGGTTATAATCTTCGGAATCGCGGCTACAACAGTAGTGATAATCTGCGGGAGTGCCTGTATCAGCGATATTAAAAGCCTAATGCCTGCGTCAATTATCATGGGAATCGACCCAATGACTGCACTGATAATACTGTCTATGATTTGCGGGATTGCTTCCACAACTGCTGTAATGATGGTAGGCAATGCTGTCACAAGTGAGGTCAACAATTGAATACCCGCATCGATGATCTGTGGAATAGCTCCGATGATAAAGGCAATGATGGCGGTAATAATAGCGGGCAAGGCAGAAACAAGCTGAGGTATTGCATCCACCAGTCCTTGTGCTAACCCTATAATCAACTGCAAGGCCGCATCCAGCAGCATTGGCAGGTTATCTATCAAACCTTGAACAATCGTTGTGATTGCGGTAACCGCCGCCGGGATTAGGTTAGGCAGCGCATTTCCTATGCCTTGTACCAATGCCGTGACCAGTTGCACCGCTGCATCGATGAGAAGTGGCAGGCTGTCAATCAACGCTCCAACTATCGTCATGACGGCATCCACCGCCGCTGGGATAAGCTCCGGCAGTAAGTTCAGGAGCGTTTCAAGCACCTGCGTGAACAGGCTCGTGACAGTTTCGAGCAACATAGGAAGCAGGTCGCCCACCGCAGTTAATATCGCATCGAACGCAGGCGGGAGTGCGGTTACGATGTTTCCCAAAACAGGTACAATGTTTGCGACAACCGCACGGAAAGCATCCACGAGGTTTTCCGTCAGATTGGTCATGTCGGCATTGGCATTACCGAGTCCGCCTGTAAAAGAGCCAAGTGCGGCTTGTAACATGCCAATTGAGCCGGTTATTGTCTGAGTTGATTCGCGCGCAAAGTTCCCTGCATATTGCTCCGTGTTCTCGAAAAACATCTGCATTGCGATTTCAGCTTTTTCAGCTTGTGTGGCGGTATTCCAAGTGAAATCCAGACCCTTTGCGAGAGCATAGGCTTGGATGTTGGTAGCGTTCATAGCAACACCGAGATTATCCATCATGGTGAAGTTGCCTTTTGCTGCGCCTGCCACCGAGTCCAGTGCCATTTGCATATCAACGCCCATAACAGAAGCCATATCCGCCGCCCGCTGCATGGCCTTTTCAGTTAGTTCAAGGCTTTTCTGCTGCTGTATACCGGAGCCTTGGAACAACGCACCCATTTTATTAGCCGTGGCAAGATACTCACTCTGTGACACGCCGAGGTTTCGATAAGCTTCCTCGCCGGTTTTCTGAATCGACGCGGCATACGCACCGAAAACCGCTTCCGAGCCACCGAGATTTTGTTCCAGCTCTCCGAATTGCTGAACAACCTCTTTGCCTAACTTAATAGCGGCAGCCCCGGCAGCAACGGCAACTGCACCCATCGCAACACCGATTCCCTTAAGTATGCCACCGAGCTTGTCAAACTTGCCGCCGGCATCTTCCGCGCTTTTACCTGACTCGTCTAATTCATCACCGAGATTATCCGCTTCTATTGTGGACTGTTCAAGTTCACGCTCCATACCGTTGAGTTCTGCCTGTGCCTTATTTAGCTGAATCTGCCAGTTCTAAGTACGGCGGTCGTTTTCGCCGAAGGACTCCGAGGCGTTCTGCAGAGCGGCACGCAGGGTTTCAATCTTGCTTTTCTGCGCGTCGATTTCCTTATTCAGCGTAGCGTTACGGGCGGTGACCGCTTGCACAGACTTATCGTTTTTGTCAAACTGGCTGGTGACGAGCGTCATTTCACTGCCCAGCACCTTAAAAGACTGGTTGATGTCGCGAAGGGCGTTCTTAAACTCGCGTTCGCCCTCAATACCTATTTTCAGGCCAAAATTGTCCGCCATCTGTGCTCACCCCCTTAAATCCCCGGCGGGATAATATCGTCAATGGTCCGTGTTTTCTTCGGCTTTTCTATGCCATGCCATTGCTTATGGCAGGTCCATAAATCAAAAAACAGTCCGATGGGCATGAGCCAGAATTCCTCCGCATCCATGCCCATCTGAACTGTTCCATAATAAAGAAGCCGGGTAAAGACCTCAGCGTCCGTTACCCGACTTCCACGTTTTTTGATGCGGCACCCCCGGTGGCGCTATCTTCCTCGCTTTCAACATCGCGCTTTGTGCCTTTGAACATCGCTTCAGTGATTGCGTTCTTATATGCCGCCAAATCAAGCGGTGAAGTGAGAAGTTCGACTTCCTCCTCAGTGAGAAGTTCCTCCGGTGCGTTCTTATTCTTAAGGTTTCGAATCAAGATGGACTGATTTGCCAGTACGGTAATCAGCCATACAATCTCGTCCAGCGCCATCTCAAAGTTCTCTGATTTCATCAGTTTTTCTCCGAGGTTTTCAAGCCCGCCATATCGACCTGCAATCGCTTTTGTCGCACGCGTGGTCAGAATCAGTTCATAGTCTTTGCCGCCGATATTGATTGCGGCACTTCTTTCAGCGGCATTTGTTAAAATGACGTTATCCATATCTGCATCCTCCTTACGGCTCCGGCGTGTAGACCGGCTCATAAACTTCAGTAAACCAACCGGTTATAGTACCGGATGAGACGCCTGCGTCACCTTCAGTGACCTCCGCTTTCCATGGGTGCTTACCCATGCCGTCCAATTTGTTACGGCGCATGACCGTTCCTTCGATGGTGGGTGTGGAGAAGGTGATGGAATCCGCCTTTGTCTGAAGGTTCGTTGCGGGCAGACCGAACTTCACGCGATAGAGCCAGAAGTAGCGATATGTGCCGTTGGCTTTCTGTGCTCGGAAACCCACAGCAACGGGTGTACCCACATTTTCGCTGGCGGAGATCAGCACGCCGTTGTCATCGGTGGACGAGCCGGTCAGATCTGCCGCCGCCGTGGGGCCGATGTCATCGACGCCAAGTGTGAGCGTTCCGCTGTTGAAGTCTTTTACAACTTCTGCTGCACCGTCATCAGCGTACAGAATTGCCTCCACCAGCTCCACCGAGAGTTCAGCGGTGATGGCTTTGGCGAGGACAAGCGGCGTAGCGTAGGTTTCTTCGCCGTTGGAGTCCTCAGTTATCTTTGAATAGTAAAGTCTGTCAAGACCGATAGTTGCCATGTTTTATTCCTCCGTTTCGTATGATTTTGCCACATCAATGGCGTAATGATGATAGCCGGTATCGTCCTCATGTCCGATGTACCGTCTTTCAGTCACAGTAATATCTGCATTTAGCAAAGCCGTAGTGATCTGCCTTTTCCGCTGTTGGTAGTTGCCTTTTGAGAACAGCGATATCCGCACTTCCTGCACGTCAAAGCCGGGGCGGTTATCGGCATGGACTTCGAATATGTCAGTCAGAGGGATAAAGACCAAATATTCGTCAGGAGGCACACCGCTGAATACACCGGTTTCGATAGGGATATTAAGCGGTTCCAGCACTTCGTTCAAATCCGAAAGTAGACTCATATCTTATTTACCTCCTCGTCCAGCTTTGCTTTCATTGCTTCGATGCACGGCTTTCTACTGGTGCTTTTCGCAGGCTTTAAGAATGGTTTTGCCGGTTGCCCCGATTTTCCGTATTCGATGATATTGGCTATCTTGGCATTGCTACTGCCATCTCTACGTTGTTCGGAAAATCCAACTTTAACATTGTGATTGCCATCCCTGTCCTGCAGAGCGGGTGAAAGTCCCATTGCCGCCGCAAGCTGGCCGGTAGAACGCGAAGGATACTTTGTGTCACGACCAACAACTGAATTCAGATTAGATTTAACCTTGTCAAGCACAACCTCGCCGCCAGCCTTAAGCACACGAGGGATGATTTCATCCGTTTTTTCGTTCAGCTGTGAAACCTTTAAGAGGAAGTCCTCCGGCATTTTCATGGTCACTTTAGCCACTGGGCTTCACCTCCTTGGCGAGTACTTCAGTGTACATTCCACGGCCTTTGACATCTTCCACCGAGGTAATTTCAAATCGACCGTCGTCACAAACAATAAGCATTGCGGTCGTAACGATGACACTGGGAATACAGCGAAAACGGAAAAGGTCGGTGGCTTCCGAAAATGCGGCTCTGTTTGCCCACATTTCAGTGCCGTGCCGACCTTCCCGATATGCTTTGATGGAAGCAACAATATTGTCAATCTCAGTGCTGAAACCTTCCGAGTCTTTTATGGTTACTTTTTCAATAAGGTCTATAAAGGTGTTCATTTTTCCAAAGCTCATGTCACACCTTCCAATCCCGGTCGAGACGGAGCAGCAGGTTCACCGTGTTCCAAACCTGTTGGCCAGCCTGCACACTATCGGCGAAGAAACCAGCCGTCGAGCCATCTCTGCTTTCATAGAAATGACTCGACAGCATGATAACTGCCTGTTCTGTAGTGGGTGGCATAGTGTTTTCTGTATAATAGCCTTCAGCCACATGCTGGTAGCTCTCCGCATAGGAGACGGCGGCTTTGATGTAATGCAGCAGAAGGCCATCGTCTGCGTCATGCTCCAGGATCAGATTTGCTTTTACCTTTGGAAGAAGATTATCTGTTGTCATGCCATCCGTCTCCTTTCGGTCATTCTTCGTCTGCCACCATCAATCCCGCAGCTTTTAACTTGGCGAGCAGGGCATTGAAATCCGTGACCAAACCCGCTATCGTTGTAGCTTCGCTATCGATTTGATTGGCGGCGGCAGGAAGCCCCGTTACCGAGGCTCCCTGTTTAATCTCCAATGTACCACCGATGACGGTTTTTTCACCGCCCTGCTCGGTGTAGTTTTTTACGTTATATGACATAGCGAAATCCTCCTCTTAAGCATGCTGCCTGAGCAGCTTGATGCCTTCGGGCAGTACGGTTTTGCCGTCCACACGCTGGAAAGCGTAGAAGCCGGTCTGCAGGTTGGCGATGTGCAATTCATCCGCACGGCGCACGGTTCTGCCACTGCGGTCGGCAATCCAGTAGTTCTGGAAATCACCGAAAGCAATGGTGTATGCGTTTGCCGCAATGGTCGGAGCATACTGCGAAACATAAACCGGAAAACCGAGCAGACGGTCGGGCTGGCCTGCCTGCAGAGAAGGCTGCCACATATATGCACCGTTACCGTCTTTGAGCTTGCGGATACCCGCGAGGGTTGCACTACTCAAAACGAACACGGCGTTTTTCTTGTAGCCGTCCTTGAGGGAATAAGTCAGCTCGATGAGTTCATCCGCTGTGATTGCCCCGGCCGCCGCCGTTGTCACACCGACATCTCCGCCGCTGGCGGTGAAGATGCCTGTGGGCTGGGTACTGCCTGCACCGACGCAAAAAGCCTGCTCCTCCTTTGCCGCAAAAGCGCGGGCAAAATTGTCGATGAGATAGTTTTCAAGGTCAAACATAGAATCTTGAAGCAATTCCTCCGAAACCAGTGCCGCCGCGCGGAGGGTGTACGCATCGAGGGAGAGCTGGTTGAAGGTAGGGGTGCTGGGCGTAAACACGCCGGACTCTGCCACCCAGTCGGCCGATACATCAGTGAGTGCAATGTTAATCCTGTGGGGCGCCGCCGTGGTGATCACCTTAGAAATGGAGCGAATCACGTTCTCACGCTCAAGCGCCCGGACAAGATTTCTGTCGAACTCAATCGGAACAAGATAACCGCCGGTGGAAGGGGTGCCTTCCTCCATAACGTTGTGTACCGGACGTTTACCGCGCACGAGGTTCAGAAAGTCCTCGCGGTATTCGGCGGTCGCTCTAAAGTGGACGGGCTTCCCGTCCTGTGTGTTGGGTTTCGCTGTGATGGGAGAGCTGGTGGGCTGTGCCATAGCGGTGTCTCTTGCCACGCGGTCTTCCTCAAGGGCGATCTGACGCGCCATCGAGTCCACATCGGCCAGCATCTTGTCGTAGGTTGTGTTGTCTTCAGCGGAAAGAACACCGTCCTTCGCGCGAGTATCGAGGAACGCCTTTGCCGCATCCCACGCCTTTGCGCGTTTTTCACGCATTTCAAGTACCTTTTTCATAATCAAATACCTCCGTCAAATGTATTTACGGGCTTGCAGTTTCTGCATAGCCGCTTCGATGGAAACACCCGTGGGCGCATCCTGCCACGGCACTTGCTTGTCAAGTGCGTGCTCCGGCTTCGGAGCGGATTTCGAGATGAGCTTGTTCATAAGGGAATTGGTAACCGCCCTGCGGCTGAATGCAAAGACCACATCGTCGGTATGACTGCGCTTGCTGTCCTCCAAAATGCCGTCGACAAAGCCCAGCTCGATAGCCTTGTTAGCATTCATCCAGGTTTCACCGTCCATGAGATGGGAGATTTTAGCTCTTGACTGCCCGGTCTTAATTTCATAAGCGTTGATGATAGATTCCTTTACCTCGTCCAGCATGGCGATAGCCTTTTGCATTTCCTCGGTATCACCGATAGCGATTGACATCGGATTGTGAATCATCAGCAGAGCTGTCGGAGCCATAAGCACCTCGGTACCCGCCATTGCGATGACCGAAGCGGCGCTCGCCGCCAGACCGTCAATTTTTACGGTGACATTGCCTGTGTAGTCCATGAGCATGGTGTAAATCTGTGAAGCCGCCACGCAGTCCCCGCCGGGAGAGTTGATCCATACGACGATGTCTCCGCTGCCGGAAAACAGCTCATCCTTGAACATCCGGGGTGTGATTTCATCGCCCCACCAGCTTTCGTCCGCAATAGTGCCGTCAAGGCAAAGGGTGCGGATACCCGATTCCCCATCATTAACCCAGTTCCAGAAATGCGTCTTGTCACGCGCCCTGACGGGAACTTTTCCTGGGCTTTGCGCCCGATTTGTTTTGTCCATCTGAGGTTTCCTCCGTTTCTGTTGTAGTTGCATTTGCGAACGCGCCGGCGTCCTGCAATTTGGTCATCGCGCCGTTGATCAGGTAAAGGTCGCCGCCGAGTTCCACAGGTATCCGGTCGAGGTTTTCAAGCTGTCTGATATCATTTGCGCTCATCCAGCCATTCTGCCGCGCCGTAGCGTAGCCCGTCATGCGGCTCTGGTAGTCGCCGCGTAGCAGCCCGTCCACATTAAACTTGGTGAACACATCTCGTTTTTCGCTTTCGAGCAGGAGCGATTTGTTCATCGCCTGTTCCCAGCGGATAACCCACGGGTCGAGAGTGTATTTCACGAATTCCAGAGATTGCTGTTCAATGTTTGAAAACGAGGATTTCTCCAAATCCGCCAGCATATGCGGAGGCACTCGGAAGATGCGGGCGATTTCGTTGATTTGAAACTTCCGTGTTTCCAAAAATTGCGCCTGTTCGGGCGATATGGCGATGGGTGTATATTTGAGTCCTTCTTCAAGCACGGCGATTTTGTTGCTGTTGGCGCTGCCTCCAAAAGTGGATTGCCAGCTTTCCCTGATTCGCTCCGGGTCTTTTAATGTGCCGGGGTGTTCGAGAACACCGCCCGGTGCGGCACCGTTGGCGAAGAACTTCGCGCCATATTCCTCAGCGGCGATGGAAAGCCCCACAGCATTTTTTGCCATTGCTATCGGCGAGTAGCCGACCAGCCCATCAAACCCCAAACCGAGAATATGAAGCACCTCGCCGGGGGCAAGGATAATATCGTGTGGTTTATTCTTGCTGACTTCCGGTGCGTCATCACCGCTTTTTCTGTAGCGGTAAAACAGCCGCCCGTGTGAATCCCGGTCAACAGTCATGCGATCGGGCATAAGTGGATACAGTGCGACAACATCGCCACGGGCGTTTCGTATGATCTGCGCATAGGCGTTGCCCATCAGCAGCAAATGGTTCATCATGGTCTCCCGGAATACAAACGATGTCATCTCCGGGTTTGGCTCGTCGTGCAGCACCCGCCACAGCGGATGGTCGAGATATTTGTCCTTACTTCCGTCTTCGCCGTATTTATATACAAACAGCGGCAGACCTGCAATTGCTTCAGAAAGTATACGGACACAGGAGTAAACCGCAGTCATCTGCATGGCAGTTTTTTCATTGACAACTTTGCCGGAGGACGAGCCGCCCCATAAAAAGCTGGTACTGACAAGGTTTTTAGGCTTGTCACGGGCTTTGAATATTCCCTTAAAGATGTTCATAGGCAGTTACCTCCAATCAAAAAACGAGCAGTCCGCGTGTGTTGTACACGCTTTCGCCCGTATCGTTTCCGCACCGAATCGCCCGGTCGAGCGCCATAATCGTGGCGACTGCACCGTCGATTTTTTCTGTGCTTTTTTCTTTATCTGCTTTGATGTTGCCGGCAGGGTCTGTGCGGATGAAGATGTTATCCAGCATCCAGCGCAGTACCGGGTGACCGCCGTGGGCAATTTTCTCCTCCAGCGTAAGCTTCATCAGCTCTTTGGTCGGAGGAGACATATCCTTGAAACCCTGACCAAAAGGAATGACCGTGAAACCCATGCCTTCGAGGTTTTGTACCATCTGAACAGCTCCCCAGCGGTCAAAGGCGATTTCACGGATGTTGTATTTTGTACCGAGTTCCTCGATAAAAGCTTCTATAAATCCGTAATGCACCACATTGCCCTCTGTGGTTTGAATAAAGCCCTGCTTATTCCACACATCGTAGTTCACATGGTCACGTCGAACACGCAGGTCGATGTTGTCCTCCGGTATCCAGAAGTACGGCAGAACGCAGTATTTATCATCCTCGTCTTGTGGTGGAAATACCAGCACAAACGCCGTGATGTCGGTACTGCTGGAAAGGTCAAGTCCTCCGTAACAGACACGCCCTTCAAGCGACTTTTCATCCACGGAAAACGCGCAAGCATCCCATTTATCCATCGGCATCCAACGTACGGCTTGTTTTACCCATTGGTTCAGCCGAAGCTGTCGAAAACTATTCTCTTCAGCAGGATTCTGACGGGCAGACTCGAATGCAGCCTTTACCTTATCCATGCCGACTGTAATACCGAGTGAGGGATTCGCTTTTTTCCACACCTTGGGGTCAGTCCAATCATCATCCTGCGCCGCACCGTAAATGACGGGATAGAAGGTGGGGTCGCGCTTTCTGCCGTCGATGATATCCAGTGCCTTCTGATGCACCTCCCAGCAAATGCTGTTCTGGTTATCTCCGGCGGTGGTGATTAAAAAATACAGCGGCTGCATTCTCGCATCGCCGCTGCCCTTGGTCATGACATCATAAAGTTTCCGGTTCGGCTGAGTGTGCAGCTCATCAAATACCACGCCGTGGGTGTTGAAGCCGTGCTTGTTGCCGACATCAGCGGACAGCACCTGATAGATGCTCCCAGTCGGCTGATAGATGAGCCGCTTGGTTGCATCCAGTATTTTGACACGCTTGGAGAGCGCCGGGCACATTCGCACCATATCCGCCGCCACATTGAACACGATGGATGCCTGATTTCGGTCGGCGGCACAGCCGTAGACTTCGGCGCGTTCCTCATTGTCTCCGCAGGTGAGCAGCAGTGCGACAGCGGCCGCAAGTTCGCTTTTGCCCATCTTCTTTGGGATTTCCACATAGGCGGTATTGAACTGCCGGTAGCCGTTGGGCTTGAGGGTGCCGAACACATCGCGGATAATTTGTTCCTGCCAGTCAATCAGTTCAAAGGGCTTGCCCGCCCAAGTGCCTTTGGTATGGGCGAGGGCTTCGACAAAAGCCACAGCATAGTCGGCGGATGCTTTGTCGTAAACCGAATCTGTGGCTTTAAACCGTGTCTGCTTGTATTTTTTTAGCTTTCTGATACCCACCGCCCCCTTCCGGGCATAAAAATAGACCGCCATCGGCAGTCCCGTCAAAATCTATCTGTACGAGATACAGCCCCATGCAGGGCAGAATCTCGGCTGTTTTGTTGTTTGTTACGGTCTGTGTTCCAGTTTTACGTCATCGCCCTCAAAGTGGATGATGTAGCGAGTTTCAAACCTCTCGCCGGGGAGCTGGACGATTATCCGCAATTCGCCGTTTTCAAATGCATTGTAGGTTCGCAGGACTTTCGCCCCTGCGGGAAGCTGTTCTTCAACCTGTTTCCATTGTTTTTCGGTCATTTTCGTTTCCTCCATTTAGTGTGGTTTCCCTTTCGGTAGTGACATATTAACTCTGAAAACACACTATATCAAGTCAATTACGCGATAAATACGGGCATAAACTACACGAATTTTAAGGTTGTTATTGCTGTAGAAACTGTGTAGTTTACCGCGTTATTCCTCGCCTATGAAGATAAAGCGGACATATTTGTCCCTATGTTCCTCAAGGAAAAGTACCAGCTCGAAGAAGTTCATTTCATGGGCAATGCGCTGGACGGTGCAGGTATCGAACATATTTGTCAGTCCGGTATCCCGGACGGCGAGAATTTGCTCTTTCACTTTATCTTCCATCGTCAGCATCCTCCAGCTTTCGACATAAATCCCCACCGTAGACAACTTGAAGCGAACTGCCGTTGTCCCAAGCGACTCCCAAGCTGCCGATGTCATCGACATACCGCACGGTACCCTTTGTACCAATTGGAGGAGCCTGAGGGTCGTCCATTCGAAGAAGCTCCACACGGCAGCCGACCGGGTACTGTTTACTGATACGTTCTACAGTTTCTCTTGAAGGGAAATTATTCATCGCCGATTACCTCGCTTTTCGGAGTTTTAAATGCAGAGCTGCCTGTCAGGTTGCGGAGCAGAATTTTGCGCTCCTCCTTGTATGCCGTTCCGATGAAGCCCAGCCGCAGAAGGAAGCAGCGGAAAGCGTATTTATCATTGTCCGTTTCTTTTTCTTTGGCGGTGACTCGTTTCTGTACCCGTGCCATTTCACAAAGGGCCGTGACAAAATGTGTGTATGCCTTAACGGCATCTGGGTCGGTGCCATCCTCGAACCAAGGGAAGCGCACCTTGTCATCTGTTATTTCAAGTTCGAGCGTTTCCGTGCCGAGAGCCTTTTTAATAAGGTTATTCTTGCTTTCAACCAGTCGCCTGAGGTTGTCGAGCGCTGTGTCGGTAAAGGAGGAGCGTGGCATTTCAATCACCAGCCCAATGTCCTCGTAGGGTTCCGGAACATCATTTGCTTGCATTCCGTTTTCACCTTGGAAGTCCTCACGGCGGGTACGCCCAAGCCCCAGTTCCTCTTCCTCGGTCATCGGAAGACCGAGAAAATAATCGTCAATCTGTTTTTGCATTTCTGGTGTGAACGGAATATCCGGGTCTGCATATTGCCCAGGGTGGTGTTGGTCAATATCTGGAGCCTCATCCAGTGCGCCCATTCCGCCCAGCCCGCTCTCGTAGGTGTCGGGTTCGTCATAATGGCGGGTATCGCCGTCTGCATAAAATCCCTGTTGGTGGAGAGCATCCTCCAAGTCGAGGCTATCGGGACCGATGAGTGTTCCGCTCTTGTCAATATGGTAGCCGCCCACCTCGTAGGCGAAGGTTGGTGCTCCGAGGTATTTGGTTGGGGCGTCAAGCGCTGTGCTGATTGCCCCCACCAGTGATTTGCGTTCGCTGCCTGTTACATTGTATTTGAGTTCCATTTTTCAAACCGCCTTTCTTTTCGGTAGTCACATATTCGCTCTAAACCGCTTATATAGCAAGTCATTTCAAGCGATTTCTGTAGAGAATATTGTACCGATTATTCGGCGGTATCTTGTGTAGATAACACAATGCTTGACAGAACAAAACAGACGCATGGCAAAACCTTAGCTTTCATTTGAAAGAAGGCTAAGCGTTAATTTGCCCATCGGCGGTCACCTCCGCGTATTTCATCGTGACACCGTCGCGGATCACAGAAACGGTATCTGCACTGCCGACCTGTTCAATATACCGCTTCACAATAACGTCGCAGTATTTTTCGTCGAGTTCTATTGTGAAGCAAATCCTATCAGATTGCTCACATGCGATAAGCGTAGAACCACTGCCGCCGAAAGGGTCGAGCACGATGCAGTTTGTAAGGCTGCTGTTCATAATG
>Ga0209723_1000993_pt1 | contig 47467 bp, 36 predicted proteins | sample BiotimSIPDNA_2_FD_185750 | JGI IMG/M metagenome (GOLD analysis project Ga0209723, IMG submission 185750) | Anaerobic biogas reactor microbial communites from Washington, USA - Biogas_R2 time_0 SIP DNA (SPAdes) (version 2) | ecosystem: Engineered > Bioreactor > Anaerobic > Unclassified | place... | reverse complement strand
TAGTGTTATGGTTACTCCTCCAGTGAGAGGCATAGTAAAGTAGTAGGTAGAACCACTAAAAAAAGATACCCCTTCTTCTTCTAGGCTTTCATTTTTTATGCTGATACCAATGATTTCATGTAAAGAATACCCAGGATTTAAATAATAGGTTAAATAAACTGTTGCACTTGGTGCGGCCGTATCAATAATATTTGCACCAGAAGAATCACTCGTTACTTTTAGCCACCCGCCAGTAGGTGTGTTTACTATAATGTTTGCGCTAGTTGAAAAGAATGTTACATAAACATCAATGTCAAATGCTGGCATATCGAAAGTATAACCCGAAATATTTGGTATATATACAAATCCTACAGAAGTATTGTAATAGTAAACTTTATCTACTTGATAACCAGAATCAGGAGTTGGATTTATGTTGACTTCCCCGCCATAAGACATAGATGTGACGGGGTCACTGTTTGAATCGGTAACAGTATAGCTCCCATTAATCGGTTCGTTTGTTGTTATGACATAGTCGAGGGGATAAAAGGATACGGTAATAGATATGTCTGATGCAGGCATATCAAAAGAGTATACATTAAGTACATCAGTAATATCGTGAGATGATCCATCGTCATATGACACTGAATCAATTCCATACCCTGTGGCAGGAATTGGAGTGACAGTAATAGTATCTCCGTAGTACCCGGATGTTTTCGAAAGAGTGTAGGATCCATTTGTTGTAGCATTTGCGGTTATATCATAAACCACCTTTTTGAAAGTAACAGATATTGAAGTGTTATTTTCGGGCATAGAGAAGCTGTATCCCAAATCGTATTGAATATTTACGGAATCAAAAGAGGTGGAGTAGTTTACCGAGTCCACTTCATATCCAGTGTTTGGAGTAGGAACTACGTAAACCATTTCCGAATAGTTTGCAGTAGATATCTCTTGGTCATCTCCGTTAACAACGATATATGAACCATTAGATGTGGCGTTTTTAGTTATATTGTATTCAACTTCAGTGAAAATAACATATACTGTAACGTCACTTGCAGGCATTGTAAATTTACGGTAGTAATAACCATTGTCTAGATCCAACCAATAATTGTGTCCTCCATAAGAGTAATAAAAGTTTTCACCAGCGTATTGTTCATTGTATGTCCAACCTGGATCAATAGAAATACTAACATATACAGTAGATCCAGCGGGTGCTTGCGAAGAAGAAATGTTTAATTCTCCTCCGTCAGGATCCGGTGTACCGTTTACAACATTATAGAGTTTTACCTTGAAAGTAACCTTGACTATAACATCTCCGGTAATATCTGTTATCGAATAACCTTCGTCAAACGAGACATTCCTTTCTATGGAATTGATGGTATAGGTTACTGAGTCAACTTCATAACCAGAATTAGGGGATGTCATTATTTCCACGGTGTCATTAATTGTTGCAACGGACAAATCTGTCTCGTATACACCGTGAAGGGCATCTCCGTCCTCGTCAAATAATGTAATTGTGTATTCTACTGCGCTGAAGGTGACATTGATTGTTGTCGCTGTTCCGGGCATTACAAATTCATACTTTCCAGTAATAATGTTGTAAGTAGGTGTAAAGGGGGCTCTCCACAGTTCCTGGCAGGTAATGGTAGATACTTCATATCCCGCATCAGGGGTAACAGTGATTTCTACAGTTGATCTGTATAGAGCATTTGCATTTACCTCAAAAGATCCGTTGGTTGTGGCTACCTTAGAGATAGACAATAGGGCTGGTAGAGCTTCATAAGTAATAGTAATGTTGTCCGTAATGTATTGCGCATAAATAGTAAGTATTGACTCTGAAGTATCCCATGAGTAACCTGAAGAATCTAGAAGGACTCCTCCCACATAAACTGAAGGCAAAGCACCATTTAAGGTGTACCCGGCGGATGCTGCGATTCCAATAACATAATCATATCCTTCAAGGGCTACATTTCTTCCAGCAACACCGTATCCTATCCAAATGTGTGAAAAATCGGCAATTACATCATAAGATTGGTAATAGCCATCAAAGGTAGGCGCACCGGTTAAAGTAAGGCCATGTTTAGTGTATTCGGTAATTCCGAACATTCTTACAACTTCATTGAGAACCTGAACAAGAGTTGTACTTTCTACATAGTCCTCGTCATAGTCAACTGGACCTGACAACAAAATATATTGACCATCAGTATAGGCTATTGGGAGGCAATCTCTATATGATCCTCCGTCCTGCTCCATGCCAATAGGAAGAATAAAATCATTATCCATCCAATAACAATACCTAGTTTGGTCGTCCCATCCGCTTGAGCGACCAACAAGCGCCCCTATTATACATCCAGGAAGGCCGGATACTTCAGCAGTAGTCCAGCAATTCTGTATTCCTCCTCCTTCAGAAGAGCCCTGGAATTCTCCAACCAAACCACCGGAGTAGGTTCTGCCGAACACTGTTCCAGTATAGAAGCAGTTGTATATATTTCCCTCAAGTATTCCTACTATTCCTCCCGCCGTTGAATTGGCAAAAGAGGATGAATCAACAATCCCGAGGTTTTGTATGGTTCCATTAGATACAGTTCCGAAAAAGCCAGATGAATATTCGAAGAGGGAGGATGGAGTATTAAGATTAGAAAGGACATGTCCCATTCCATCAAATAATCCAGAGAAATATATGCTGAAGTTAAAGTTGTTTCCTATTGGAACCCAAATAGCTCCACTCATATCGAGATCATTTAAAAGGTATATACTTTTGCCACTAAAGGACGTTTCTTGACTATTAACGAGATATGCTAGACCCCCAAGCTCAGCAGGAGTGGAGATATAGAAGGAATTACTTCCTATGTTATTGTAATACCAATCTAGATCAACAATATCTTCATCCGTCCATAGATTAGGAGTAACTTCCGCATAAGCTATTGGATTAAGCCTAATCATACCAAAGGAATCTTCATACCAGAGGGAACTATCCCAGGGGTAGAAACTCACTTCGGCTCCTTCATTTAAGGCAATAAGAAGAGAAGTAGCAGGATTGGAATCCATGTTTGGATCTACATCGTTGGAAAGAGTTAATTCGTTGTTTTGATAAAAGAAAGAAGATGCTGATAAAATACTCCCAGGCAACAAAGTGGAATAACCAATGAGAGGGAAAGTATTCCTAGCATAATAGAAAGAGCTAGCAACCGGAACTATTGAGGTGTTTTCCGTTAGAAATCTCCCAAAAATTGACCCTGCATTTGCAATAAATTCATATTCAATAGAACCTGCAAAATAGCAATTAGAGAAGAGAGATTCATCATTAGTATATGTTTCTCCGACAATACCTCCAGCAGATCCGAATATACCTAGACGAAGATCTGCAAGTGAATAGCAATTAGTTATTTTTGAGTAATTTGCATAAGCTACTATTCCGCCTACAAGGGCTTCATACGCCATTGCTTCCACCTCTACTCCCTCAACCCAGCAATTAATAATAGATGCATTTTCAAGGTAATTTACGAGAGCTGCGGCACAGTTCTCCCCATAAACATAACCTCCGCTTAATCCAAGGTTTTGCACACTCCCGCCCTCTACTACGTAGCAGAAGAGACCGGTGTAGTCAACATAATCATACCAGTGATTATTTTCAGAAATAAAGAGGTTGAATATAACATGCATATTCCCGTTAAGTGTCCCATAAAAATTTCCATTCCACCCGATTGAAGGCCACTCATGATTTCCAAGATCGATATCAGCAAGAAGGTTTATAGTTTGATTTTTAAAATCAGTAATATTTATTAAATCAACTAGGTATGGAATACCGGCGAATTCAGCCGCGGTACTGATGTTAAATACCTTTGCGTTCGGATCATTGAAATACCAGTCTACATCAAAAGTTTCTCCATCCCAAACAGTTGGAGAATCTAGTATTGATTTCCATACAGGATAAAGTGTAACTACAAAACCCTCAGAAGGGGCCGTTATAACTAGTGAGTATGTTCCTTCAGTTGAACTTTCAGATAGAGCCCATCCTGAGAATACAGGAGTTTCGCTGGGCCCAACCAAATCATATCCTCTGTCAAGATTAATAATATCCCCAACCGAATAATATTTAGAATCGGAGGGCATACTTCCAGAGATAGCTGAGCTTGTATCGTATTCAAGAGAGAGAGCCCTGGCGAAAACGATAGTAGATACAACTAAGTAACTTCCGTTATAATACTCAACTGCTTTTAAAATATCACCATTTTGAACAATGAATGGTTCGGTATATTGGGTGCCTGTTTCCATTGTTGGCTCGGACCCATCTAAAGTGTAGTAAACGTCTCCTGTTTCAAATCGTTTTTCAATTGAGATAGTCTCTGAACTATTAATTAGTAGCCCCGTAGCTTCATTATTAGTCGAATCTTTGAAGGTTAAGGTTAAGAAACACTCTAAAGAAGGAGTTTTATCGGGAGCATTATACAAAGACCAATTAGATGCCTCTTCATAACTGTAAGAAAATGAATTCAATGCTTCAGCTAGGTCAGTAAAGATGATATCACTCTTGCCTACTAATTCAATTACCCAGAAACCGCTTTCAGGTGGGTTTTCTGGGAAGAACTCTTCCTCGAAATGTACATCAAAAAAGAAAACATCCTTAATCGTATTATATTCAAAGTAAAACGGATCATCATAAAAAGATGGAGGGTAATAGAATGGAGACTCATAGTCAGCACCCACGAAGTAATAACAATTGGATATCATAGGAGTTGAATAATACTCTCCATAATAATCAAGCTCAATAGCAATCCCAGCATAATGGATGCTATAAGAGTTAGAACCAAGAGGAGTAAAATGGGCATAACAATTAATTATAGAAGAATCATAGGAGATAGAGTAAACTAGCCCTCCGAAATAATTATCCCATCCGCTATCCTCAAATACTATGGTGCCGACAACGTAAGAATTGATGATTGAAGATTCATCTTCTAAAATTCCTACTAACCCACCTCCGTAAAGGTCACCAGATGAAGCTTCATAAAAATGAACATCCTCAACCGAGCAGTTAATAATTTTTGTGGATTGGGTGTGCGCAGCAATGGCGCCCCCGATTTCTTGGATTGAGATAATTCCATACTTAATTTGCAAATTTGAAATGGTTGCATATTCAGTATATCCAAAAAGACCAGAGTAATAATATTCGCCGTCGGGAATCAACCCCTCGATTGAATAGCCATTTCCATCATAGTTCCCCTGGAAAATACCAAACTCTTCTTGCCCGATAGGAGTCCAAAAATATGTTAGAGATAGAAGTGCCTCTTGAACTGAAGGCTCTAAAGAAAGGGGAGTTAACAAATCACTTGGAGAGTAAAAAGAAAAGTCGTAATAATCGAAATAGTAAATAGTTTCTCCGTCTTCGTATACAGCATAAAGCACATCACCCACTAATATGAAATTGTTCATGATAATATCTGCGGTTTGTTTGAAATGAGCTCCCTGTAGGAAATACCCGTCATTAGTCCATATTGCTAAAGTTTCTAAATCATATAGGCTGGAAATTAGGAAGGGGTCTGATTCAGTCCCCGAACCTTGAAGAGTCTCGCTCGGATTAAAACCCCATATAGCATGTAATATTAAGTCCCCTGATATGGGCGCCGTAACGTAACCATCTGAATATATCGGATCAGCGTCAGTTGCCTCAGGGTCTGTATTCCATCCAAGGAAATAATAGATTTCAAATAAGGGCCAAAATTCAATATCATCAAGTCCAAGGACATTAAATTCCGTTTCATTGGTACTTATATATTGGTTATATTCTTGATAGATTCCTCCGAGAGAGTTTATATACTTAACTTCATAATCATTCTCCCATATCGCGTAAAGAGTAATATTTTCTTCTAAGAAACATAGTTCTCCGGGAGCGTAAGTTTCATCAGCTTCTGTTTCGCTTTGTTCTGTCGACCATCCGAGAAATCTATAGCCATCTCTTACAAATCCCGGATCAAAGATTGTGCTTTGGTAGGGAGAGTATACAATAGTATCTCGATATAACGAATCATAATTTGGGTTATAAGTAATGGTATAGTAGGGGGTTGTAGAATAAATTAATGTAACATTTGGGGTTTGTTCCCAAGATTTGCAGCCAGGATACATAGTCGCAAATTCATTTGCTAGGGATAGTAAAGAGGTAGAATCTACTCCATCTCCGTTTACATCTATTAAAGAACTGACAGTAAGTGTTCCATCAATTTCTAAAAAATTGGAGTTATTTTCCCAGGTAGCATCAAGAGTCATATAGCCGTAACCATCTTCATTGTCGCAACACCCTGCTAACCAGTAGTTGTAATGCGAAAAAGAAGTTCCAGACGAATAAGACCCAATAATCCCTCCCTCATATTGAGGGGAGTTGACGGTATTGAAGTTCATATTATTTGATATTTCTAAAGATACATAATTTGAACTATATCCAAGGATTCCTCCAGCCGAGGAGGTTGAAGCTGCAATCGAACCATAGTTAATATTATTAAATATTTCTCCGAAGCTACCATCGGCTCTTCCAATGATACCTCCAGTATAGGATCCTACAGAAGTAACGTTCCCATAATTAATACAGTTTATAATTGTGGATGCCCGATCATTGTAATTGTTTATCCTACCAGAGATTCCTCCCGCATCACTTGCAGAAGAAATAGCAGCGTAGTTTATGCACGAATCGATGATTCCTTCTTCAAGTTGTCCAACTATGCCTCCTGAAGCATCGCTGGTAGTTTGGACCGTTACCCGATTGATGCAGTTTACTATACTTCCGTTTTCTCGAAGTATTCCGGATATACCTCCGGCATATGTGCTCCCTTTTATATATCCCGAAACAGAAAGATCAAAGACACTTCCATGTAAAAATGAAAAGAACCCAGAATAGTATCTTCCAGTATCATTAATATATATTCCCTCAATTTCAAAGCCATTTCCATCAAATGAGCCATAAAAATCGTCGAAGGAATTCCAGGGATATACTAGACCACTAAGAGTGGATAAAAGGGAAGGATCTATTAATTTGTTTTCCAGATCAGTACTTATATACCAAAAACCTGAACCTGGCTCAAAAAAATAGGTATCTTCCTCATATTCAACAACAAAAACGTTCCAAAGACCGTTAGATTCCATGGGATTTAAAACTATATCATTTGAAAGAACAACGTGGGCTTTGTTTCCAATAACCCCATAACTTTCTCCCGAAGAGATTGTTTCTTGGGCATCGCAGGCCAATCTAAACAGCGCTAGATCTTCTTTTGTTGAGATTAAAAAAGGATCTTCTATGCTTCCCGTCCCCGAAGCATCTTCAAAGAAGTAAGTTGAAATGGTTTTTGCAATTCCCCCCGAAACATTTACAGTTATTTCATCCGTAATTACATTGGAAAGAGTGAATGGGGTTTCATCCAAATAATACGTGCAGGTTCCCTCTTGTTTGTTATAAGGGGTTGGAAGGGATTGAAGAAACCCATTTTCATTGGCAACCTCTGTTGCGAAAATTTCCCCATTTGTTTCAAAATGCACGGGGATGGTTAGTTTTGTAGAATAATTTCCCGGTGTTAGAAAAACGGGGTATTCGTCTACTCCAATTTCCTGCCCGAAAACATTCGAACCCGAGGAATAAAAGGAGTTGTTGAGAAACATGCAAATTCTGCCTGAACTGAAGTCATTAACAGTTGACTCGGTTATGTCGTAAAAATTCTCAGGGGTAGTACAGTCTGAATAGTAATATGAATTAGTAATATAATCAGAACCGCCTACATAATAAAAGTATGTAGAGGAATAGGTGCCGGCTTCTTGAATATCAAAGGTAAAACAGTTGTCAATGTATCCATATCTAGATATTCCGCTTGCATAAAGTCCATCAATATTAACAGAAACTGCGTAACTATAGTTTATCCTTCCGTATTCATTATCTCCAACAATTGCCCCGATGCTCCCCGACCTTAAGCTTGCGACTGTGCTATTTGTTACAGAGCATTTTTCAATAAGACCGTCATTAAATCCGGCAATTGCTCCCATCTTTCCACCATTGATTTTTTGTGTCAAATTAGCATTGTCGATATTAAGATTTTTTATGATGCCATCTTCACTAATCCCATGAAATAGACCGTAAATAGAACGGGTTGTTTCAGTAATTGAAAAATTGCGGATACTATATCCGCAGCCATCAAAGACTCCTTCGAAATAATTCCCGTCTCCGATTGGGGTATGGGTAATTCCCGTCAAATCCAAATCACTTGTCAAATAAAACACACAATCTTTGAGGTCAGCGGGAGTTTGAACTAAATTGTTAAAATAATTTAGGTCATCAAGATCCGAAATAGGGTAGTATCCTGGAATAGGATTAGCTCCATCATAATAACCGTAGTTATAATATTCAGTGTAGATGTTCTCCATCGTATCCGTAGGAACATATAACTCAACGGCATATGCATTTTCAACATCTTTACTATAGTTGAAAGAGAATAAAGCTCCAACCAGTAGAATAATAAGCGAACACGATAAAATAATTGCTAAATGTTTTTTCATAAAAATACCCCTTAAAAAACTTAGATTTTTAATCTATTTATTATTTTACCATTTTTACTCCACGCGCGTATATATAAATTTTATTACCTTTTAAGTTTTTTCAATAAATTGGGTAAAATGAAAACCCTAAAAATTAGGTAAAATGGAAGCTCCAAAACAAAATTGCACAAGGATACTCGTTGAGGGTTGGAATGAGAAAAGCTATTCAAAAAGGGGCTGTGAGTTGCATTCTAGAAAATAAGAAATATTTGGAAATAGGATTATCAAACAGTTTTCGAGAAAACAGGCAGAAAAAAAGAAAAAATTTTTACCAACAAAAAAGGTTTCTGTATTGTTAATATTGTGAAGACCCCAACAAGGAGGATCAAAAAATGAAAACAAAAGCAATGAAGATAACAATGTTGGTTTTGGCGGTGGCAGTAATCGCAGCAGTAGCAGTTGCGTGTACGACAACCCCAGGGACCGAAGAAGCGTATGCCCAATCGTATGTAACATTGTCAATTAACCCCGAAGTGGAAATGGTAACGGATGCGGAAGGAGTGGTCGAGGCGGTTTACCCAGTAAATGAGGACGCCGAAATACTTTTAGCAGATTCGGAGCTCGAAGGAATGACGCTCGATGAAGCTATCGATGAGATTCTCGATGTCGCCGAAGAGGCAGGTTACCTTGATGAGACAACTGAAGACATAGAGATATCTGTGGATACCGAAGATGAGGGTATTGGCGCTCAAATCAGAGAAAGAGTTAAGACCAGAGTAAGAGAAAAATTGCAAGCTAAGGGTTTAAATTGTCCAGTCGAAGACAGAGATATGTCCGAATATGCAGCGCAAGCATCTGCCCTTGGCAAGAGCAATGCCGAAGTCAGAATGATGGCAAGGATCATGGAAAATGATCCCACTGTGACAGAAGATGATCTTAAAGGAAAGACAATGAGCGAGCTTGCTACACAGTATGCACACATGGCTAAGAATAAGTCAGTAAATGCAGCCTTGAGACAACAGTTCCATACTGATAGAGATGCTCTTATTGCTCAAAACACAGTCAGAACACAATTGCTCGCCGATATAGAGGGTCTTGAAGAGCAACTGGAAAACGACGAACTGACAGGAGAACAGATTGGAGAAATCAATGCAGAGATTGCTGAGAAAAAAGCACAACTTGCAACGGAAAATGCTGAATTAGTTCAACAGATGACCCAACTCAGAACTCAATATCAGGATGAGATAGAAGCCGCAAGAACACAGCAAAGAGCTGCCCTTGGAGAAAGAAAACAACAACATCAAGGACAAGGCGGCGGCAATCAGGGCTAATAAATAGCTACTTAAAATCACTCACAAAGTATGTCCCCAACATACGAACCCCCATGCCGGAGAAGGCGCCCAAAAGGCGCCTTCTCTTTTTCTTTGTACTTTCACGAATAATATCTAGCTCTTTGTATTTTTCGGACAGAAATGGTTTCAAAAGAGGCCTAAACTATGCGAAGCATTAACTTGGTTGCCTATGACGCAACCGAGGTTGCCGGCTTGTATTGACTCTAAATATTTGTAAACATATAATCGAGGTATATAGATATAATTTCGGAGGAATGTTATGAAACTAACCGGCGGAGAAATAGTTGTAAAACAATTAGTAATGGAGGGGGTCCCTTACATACTAGGAATTCCTGGACACGGGGTCCTTGGATTATTTGATGCAATACGAAAGGAAGAAAGAGAAGGAAATATAAAGTATATCCAGGTAAAACATGAGCAGACTGCGACAGCTATAGCCGATGGATATTACCGGGTTTCCGGAAAACCTCTTGCTACATTTGCCTCTATTGGCCCAGGATCTTTGAATACTGCAATTGGACTAGGTACGGCATATGTTGATTCAACCGCATTTTTGCAATTGTGTGGGGACACACATGTCAGAATGAAGGGTGTGGGAGTATTACAGGAAGTTGAAAGATATGCAGACAGTAATATTGTAAGAAGTTTAGAGCCGCTAAGTAAAAGAAGCTGGAGAGCAGAGGCCACCATACAACTCCCGAAAATTGTGCACAGGGCTTTTAATCAGATGTTAAGTGGAAGGCCAGGACCTTGTGTAGTTACTCTTCCTATGGATGTTCAAGCGGAATATGCAAATGTGTCTCTTATGCCTCCGGAAAAGAATAAGACAACTTCCCTACCTTCTGCAGATAGCAGCTCTATTTCCAGAGCCATAGAAATAATGAATGGTGCAAAAAGACCAGTAATTGTTGTTGGAGGAGGGGCTTTAAAAGCTCGTGTTTCTGACAGGATTTTAGCTCTTGCTGAAAAATGGGGGGCTGCCGTAGTAACTACTCTGGCTGCAAAAGGGGCCGTTGATGAAACTCACCCGTTATATTGCTTCCATACCGGATCGAAAGGCACACCGGTCGGTTTAAGCGTGTGTAGTTCAGCTGATGTAGTACTTGCACTTGGAACTAGGTTTGCTGATGAGACCACTTGTTCATACCGCAAAGGTGTAAGTTTTAACTTCCCGGATACGAAACTGATACATGTTGATATAGATCCATCAGAAATTGGCAAAAACTACGGAGCAGATGTAGGAATTGTTGCTGATATGAGGGATGTGTTGGACAAACTCAACTCTGCTGATATTGTAAAAAAGAGCAGGGAGCTCTATTTTAAGGAGATTGAAGCACTTAAAGCCGACTGGAAAAAGTATAAGAATAGAAAGAGAGAACTAAAAGCCGAAAAAATGACGATTTCGGGGATGATTGGCGTGATGAACGAGACCCTTCCCGACAATACGATAATCTCGACGTCTTCGGGAAACACTCAGGCACAACTCTTTCAGGAATACGAATATAAGAAACCTTATTGTAACCTTACAACAGGTGGTTTTTCCACTATGGGATGGGCAGTGCCTGCTGCAATGGGAGCAAAGCTTGCTTCCCCGGATTCTCCGGTTGTCGCGTTAGTGGGAGATGGTGATTTTATGATGATTATGCAGGAGCTTTCTACAATGGCTCAATACAACATTCCAATCATAATAGTTCTTGCCGACAACAGCGGTTGGATGGCAATCAGAGATCTTCAGATGGATGTTCTTGGGAAAGATTGTGCCTTTGGAAATGACTTTGAGAGGGACAATAAACCATATTCCCCCAACTTTTATGAAATAGGGAAAGCTTTTGGAATAGACGCTTATAAGGCAAATACTGAAGATTCTTTCGCTGGGGCACTGAAGGAAGCAACCCGAAAGAACAAACCTGCAATTATTGTTTCCGAAGTCAGCAGAGAATATCCACATACCGGAGGAAAAGCCTTTGGATGGTGGGATGTTCCAATTCCGTCATATATGACAGAAAAAAGAGAAACATATGAAAACAGTATAAAAGAAGAGACTTTGTAATTCTCTCCTTTACTTGAAAAGAGAAAAGAACAAATACATATAGATTAATGAGAGGAAAAGATGAAAACCTTACAATATTTTACCAATAATCAGTTTAAGAATTCAGTTACAGATAAATTTTACAAAGTATTTAATCCTTCAACCGGGGAACAAATAGCAAATTGCCCGAGACTTACTCTTGAAGAAGTCAGGGAAGTCATTGACAATGCAAAAGCTGCCTACCCAGCATGGTCAGACACTCCGGTAGTTAAGAGGGTTCAGGTTCTTTACAAATTAAAAGCACTTCTTGAAGCAAATTTGGAGGAACTTTCAATTCTCGTTGCAACTGAGCACGGAAAAGTCTATAGCGAAGCAAAAGGGGATGTTCTAAAAGCAATCGAAGGAACGGAAATTGCAATTAATATGCCTGTTTTGATGCAAGGTGATGCTCTAATGAACGCATCAAAAGGATATGATACAGTCCTATACAGAGAATCAATAGGAGTTTTTTGTGGGATTTCCCCCTTTAATTTCCCTGCCATGATACCAATGGGCTGGATGGTCCCTAATTGTATTGCAGCTGGAAATACTATGGTTATGAAAGTTTCCGGAGCGACACCTTTAACCAGTCTTAGAATTGCTGAACTATATAAAGAAGCTGGTTTACCTGATGGGGTATTAAATGTAATTTCCTGTGATAGAGAAGTAACTTCTGAGCTACTTACCAATCCGACAATTAAAGGAATATCGTTTGTGGGATCCACAAAGGTTGGAATGCATATCTATTCTACGGGAGCTGCTCACGGAAAGAGAGTACAAGCTCTTTGCGAGGCAAAAAATCATGCACTTGTGCTTGCGGATGCTCCAATTGACAGAACTGCAGCTGGAATTATAAATGCTGCTTATGGTTGTGCTGGAGAAAGATGTATGGCACTTCCAGTAGTGGTTGCCGAGGAAAGCATTGCCGATTCGCTCGTAGCGAAAATTGTGGAATTAGCTCAGGGCTTAAAAATTGGACCAGCATATGATAAGACTTCAAAACTTGGACCAGTTTATTCGGAAGATCACAGACAATCAGTTCTTGCTTGGATAGAGAAAGGAATCGCAGAAGGAGCAAAACTCGCTTTGGACGGAAGGAAAGTAAGTGTTCCAGGGTTTGAAAAAGGGTTTTATTTAGGCCCGACGGTACTCGACCATGTTACACCAGAAATGAGCGTTGGGACAGAAGAGATATTTGGGCCGGTTTTATGCATCAAGAGAGTAAAGGATTATGATGAGGGCATTAAGCTGATGAACGATTCACCGTATGGAAATGGATCAGTTATTTTTACCCAAAACGGATATTATGCTAGAGAGTTTGCAAAGAACACCCACGCAGGAATGGTCGGAATAAATGTCGGAATACCGGTCCCAATAGGAGTATTCCCCTTCTCTGGACATAAGGATAGTTTCTTTGGGGATTTACATTGTTTGGGTAAGGATGCATATCGGTTCTTTACCGAGTCAAAATCGGTTACTTCCCATTGGTTTGATGAACATGAAATGAAATCCACAAAAGTTTCAACTTGGGATGGAACTATATAAAATATTGCCCAAATAACTGAAAGTTTAAAACAACTAAGAAATATTTCCCAAATAGCTGAAAGATTAAAACAACTAAGAAATATTTCCCAAATAACTGAAAAATTAAATTAGCTAAAGAAGTTATCATATATACTCGCATATGCTTCATCTTGAAAGGAAATAGAGGAGAAGTCACATGGAAAAAATGAAATTTGTACTAATTGGTTGTGGAAGGATAGCGACACTGCATGTAGCCGGATACAAAGATCGCGATGATGCAGTTCTTTACGGAGTTTATGACAAGAAAAAAACTGCCGCTGAAGATTTTGCCAAGGAATATGGTATCGAGAAAGTATATGATACCTACGAGGATGTTTTGAATGACCCGGATGTGACAGGAGTGGAAATTTTAGTTCCGCATCATTTGCACTGTGCTTTAACAATCCAAGCTTGTAACGCAAAAAAACACGTATCTGTTCAAAAACCTATGGCAATGAATCTTGAAGAATGCGATAAAATGATTGCTGCGGCAAAGGAGAATGGTGTAAAACTGAAGGTTTTTGAAAATTTTGTCCATTATCCTCCATACCTTAGAGCGAAAAAATTAATTGCAGAGGGAGAAATTGGGGAGATAAAGGGTGTTAGATATAAAATGAATAACGGGGGGTTATGTTCGATAAATGTTCCAGCCGCTAAGATGAGAGCAAAAATGGGGGGTGCAGCCGAAGTTGAACTGCCACCGACCGGTTGGAAGGTTGATCCGTTATCCTGGACTTGGAGATTGAATGAAACACTGTCAGGAGGAGGCCCGGTTGTTTTTGATGATGGATACCATAAGTTTTCAATTTTTATTGACTTGATTGGTGATGTAGAAAAGGTATCGGCCTGGATCGATGAAACACCTGTTCTTCCAGGCGTTACCCAAGATTCTCCTGCAGTTGTGATGTGGAAGTATAAAGACAAGAAAGTGTATGGAGTATGGGATATAACAGCATCTGAGGATCTATATATCAAGGGAAAATATTACACATGCGATGAGAGAATGGAAATAACTGGTTCAAGGGGCATATTGTGGTTAACTAGGTGTACCGCTGAGATGCTCCCAGTTGCTCCTCTCATAATGTATAAGGACGGGAAAATGACCGAGTTCAGGGATGACCCTTGTGACTGGCAGGATGCGTTTATTAATTCTACCCACGATTTTATAGATTGCATAAAATATGACAGAGATCCTATATTGACGGGGGAGAAAGGTAGAGAAGTCCTGAAATTTGCACTTGCCGCAATTGACTCCTCAAAAAAGAACTCTGAGATTTTCTTAGATAGTTATGAGGATAAACCAGTTCCAAAGAAAAAGGGCGTGTTAAGTATTTTCTTCAAGAAGAAAAAATAAGATATTATATCCAATTTACATGAGGGTTTGCATAAGAAGGAGAAAAATGGAGGATGAAAAATGAAAATAGCGGTAATTAATGAGGTTTCGGCTAGAGACAAGAATCCCATGATAGTGGAAGCATTGGAAAACAGGGGGTTTGATCTTTTTAATGTTGGAATGAAATCGGGGGACGATAATCCATCCGAATTAACTTACATTCACACCAGTTTGATGGCAGCCATTCTTTTAAACCTTGGAGCTGTGGATTTTGTTGTCGGAGGATGTGGAACTGGTCAAGGATTTCTAATCGCTTCAATGCAGTATCCTTGTGTATACACAGGATTAATAGTTGATCCACTAGATGCATGGCTATATAGCCAAATTAACGGAGGGAATTGTATATCTCTTCCGCTGAACAAAGGTTTTGGTTGGGCTGCTAATCTCAATCTGAAAATCATTTTTGATAAATTATTCCAGGATGAATTTGGCGCAGGGTATCCTGAAGCAAGAAAAGCCAGCCAAAAGCAGAGCAGAGAAAGGCTTCAGGCAATAAGCAACTATACCCATAGGAGTATGGAAGAGATTCTCCAGGAAACAGATGAAGAAATTCTTAAGGCAATTTTCTCTTATCCTGATTTTAAAGAGTTAGTGCAAGGGGAAGTGAAAGACAAGAGGCTTCAGAATTTCATTATTGGAAACTATTTGTAAGAATACAAAGTTGCATCGGGTAGGTTGATAAGGGGGAAATAAAAAGCCTGCTCGATGCAACAGAGTATTTATCCGAGTGGGCTGATAAAGGGGAAAATAAAAACTCAGATTTCATAAGGAATTGAACTAAATATATAGTAAGGGGGAATTAAATGAGTCAATCTTTGAAAAGAGGAGTGGATGCGCTTATGTATCTCGCATCCAGAAAATGCGCCGGGGTTACGGAGATAGCAGGAGCTCTAAATGTAAATAAAAGTACGGCGTTTAGAATTATGGAAACCTTTATGCCTGACAACATTGTAGAGAAAAACCCTGATACGGCTCAGTATAAATTAGGCCCGGCTATTTTAAAACTTGCAGATAGATATTACCGCAGTTTAAGCGCTGCGGGTGTATCTCGTCCTCACATGGAAAGACTTAGCGAAATACTTGGCGAATCGGTTCATTTATGTGTGGTATCAAACAATAGGGCAGTGGTAATAGACCAAATAGCAGCATCAGGTATTTTGATGGCAAACGCAAAAATCGGATCTACTGAGCCACTGCATGCTTCTTCGGTAGGAAAATGTCTGGTTGCATTTGCAAGCGAGGTCAGAAAAGAGAGGATGTTCGAAGAACTCCAATATGAAATATATACGCATAACACAGTAAAAAACAAAGAGGAAATGATTCAAGAAATAGATAAAATAAGAAATCAAGGATACGCAATAGATAACGCGGAATTGTCCCTGGATGTCAGATGTGTTGCTGCCCCGATTTTTAACAATAAAGGGGAATGTAATTACTCAATAGGTGTATCTGGCCCGATAAGCAGGATGAACGAAACGAAAATAGAAAGAATTATAAGAGAAATAATAAAGACTACAAAAAGAATATCAAATGAACTAGGATACGAGGCCCAGGAGTAAACCATCATTTTGTTATCTAATGAACCAACGAAATCATGGCGTTAATTAATGATTTAGTTAAGGGGGTAGTATTATGAAAAACATTAAAGCAAAGATTTGCTATGGAATGGGTGATATTTACGGGGGAGGAGCATTTTTAGTTTTTTCCCTCCTCTACATGAACTTCTTGGTGTTAGTGGAAGGGATACCAGTTCTTGCTACAACCGCAATAATATTTGCCGGGAAATTATGGGATGCCATCACTGATCCGTTAATGGGTAGATTTTCCGATTCTACAAGGTCAAAATTTGGGAGAAGACGTATTTACTTTTTGTTTGGAATAATTCCAGTGGTCTTATCTTTTATTATGTTGTTTTATTCTTTTGGTATACCCGGAGTAACCGGAAGAATTATTTACCATGTGTTTGCATACATGTTTTTTTGTACGGCATTCACCATAGTAATGGTTCCTTACAATGCCATACTTTCGGACATGACTTCAGATTACAACGAAAGGACTGGATTTACGACAATTAGAATGATGATGTCTGGCGCCGCGTCCCTAGTTTGCGCGGTAGTCCCAGGGATGATTATAAAAGGAGTTGGCGGAGATACGATTGGATCCAATCAAGTATACGGATATCTGGTAATGGCTGTTGTTCTCGCGGTGATATTTGGTTTAGGCTGGCTTTTTGCCTATCTTGGAACAAAGGAAAAGAAAGATCTTCCACCAGTAGAAAAGATTACCATCAAGGATTGGCTTTCAGTATTTAAAAATAAACCATACAGAAACTTTTTAGGCATTTTCCTAAGTTTTCAAATAGCAATCGATCTTGTTTTGGCCCTTTTTATTTTTTATGTAGACATAGTTGTTATGAAGTACAAAGATTATGAACTTTTGATGGGAGTATTGCTTGTGGCACAAATTTTGTTTATGTTGATGCATGGAGCGATAGCCAATAAGAAAGGTAAAGCATTCCCGCTATATATAGGAATCCCTGTATGGATCCTGACTTGTTTTATCTTCATTTTCTTTGATACAACCACGTCTATTATTTGGCTTATACTTTGTGCTCTATTAATCGCTCTTGGTGCTTCTGCCGGAAATCTATCAACTTGGTCTATGCTTACTGATATATTTGATCTAGATGAGATTCAAACAGGACGGAGAAGAGAAGGGGTTTATAGTGGGATTACCACTTTTTTAAGGAAGGCAGCGAGTGGTCTATCAATCTTTATTTTAGGTTTTGGATTATCAGCTATGGGGTTTGACCAAAACGAATATAATATTTTGAAAACTACATCGGATACTTTTGATCCTGCAACATACGCTCAGTCTGGGATTGTTTCGGGGATTAAATGGCTATTTATAATTGTCCCGGCTGTTCTTTTGACAATAACCCTTGTATTTGCTCTACTGAACAGAATTAACAAGAAAAGATATGATTCCGTTATTAAAGGAATCGATAGTTTCAAACTATCAGGCACGTTGCAGAATTTAAGCGAAGATGAAAGGAAGGATATAGAAATCGCAACAGGAAAAAAGGAAGCCGAGCTTTGGGCTGACGGCTCCTCTGAAGTAAAACTAGAAAAACAATGATCCACTAAATCTTTATTGAGGCGAATAAAGGAGCAAATGCACTGTCTGCTCGGTAAAAAACGGGAGGACACCCTAGTGGGCACTCAATATTATTTTTCCCTTTTGAATACTGTTTTTTTGAGAAGAAATGAAGCCAATCTCCGTCAGGTAAATAAACTTCCTTATTAAGTTGCCCTTTTTGTATTATCGGGGACACGAAAATATCATTTCCAAAGAAATATGAATACTCATCTTGGTGGGAACTGAAGTCATTATTTAAATAGAAATCAGGTTTAATTGTAGGAATTCCCCTTTTTGCTTCCTCCATAACATGCTTTATATATGGTGCAAGTTTAGCGTGTATAGTTGTAAGATTAACAGTGTGGGGAAGAACAAATTTGTCATCATACTGACAATTGACATCCGGACGAATAGTTTCGTGGCTGCGCATTAAGGGAGAAAAAGTGTTCATTTCCATCCAACGAATAAAGAGCTCGGCATCCCGTTTAAGAGGTCCAAAGCTGATAAAACCTCCAACATCAGAGTGAATTGCGCACAATCCCGAAAAACCTAAATTAAATGAGGCGGGCATAACGCAAGGCATACCATAATCTATTGAAAAGTCGGTATGTTGATCTCCGTTCCACATAATGGGAGAATAAGATTGCGCTCCATCATATCCAGATCTAGTAAAGAAGAAGACGGAATCAGAAAGCCCAGCTTCTTCGATAGCTTCCCTATTAATTCTTGCCCAGATGACAGGCCATTCATTGTGTAATAGTTTTGGGTCTCCCGAGAAAAGCACTGAATCAAGGGGGAGATATTCCCCAAAGTCAGCCATATATCCTTCAATTCCGAGGTCAAGCATATTGTTTTTGATTATTGTGTTTTTAAGATAAGACACCATTCCGGGGTTTGTTAGGTCCATCATCCCTGCGTCGAATGTTGTCGATTTAATTAAGTATATTGATCCATCTTTTCTTTTTACTAAATAACCTTTATCTTTGCATTCGTTATACATAGGACCATCTACGATCAAATATGGGTTTATATATGCAAGAAAATGGATACCTTTTTCTTTTAGGAAGGAGATGGTATTTTTAAGGTCTGGGTATCTTTCTTTATCTACTTCCCAGTTCCAGTAAACCTGTTTTCCGGCAGCTGTTACGTATTGACCCGACCATTCTTGGCACCATACACCACAAATGCTTGCTCCCGCTTCTACCATTTTAAGCGCTTTTTCTGTTACAATTTCTCTCCCTCCCTGGACACCTAAAATCATTCCCTCGTAGCACCATGATGGGAGATATTGTCTATTCGGAATGTCTTTTGCAAGAGCAACCCCGATTTCTTCAAAGGAATCTTCCTTAATAAATGTACCTTCTTTAGGGCAATTCTGGAAAGAAAAGACTGATTTATATGAGTTGTAGAAGTCACATACGCCATATGAAGATACATTGAATCTAAGAGCATATAGTTTACTTGAAACATAGGTACACATAGGTGAGTATGAAGATATCTCAGAATGCTTTTTAGGTTTATATAGTTTTTTAAGTAGTATTTTTTGTGCAATGGGCTTTACCTTAATGTGCTCGGAGACTAGGTTAACTACTCTTTCACCTTTTAAATTCAATTTTCGATACTGTTCTCCTCCCCCGAATATGCCCTCGTCGGGATATCCTGGGAAAATAAAGGAAAAGCCACAATCATTTTTTGAATCAAAAAAGAGCTTTAGAAAATTTTCTTTTTCTTCAAATGTGATAGTCAAAGCTATCGGGCCTTCTTTGAAAACAATTATAGTTTGTTTATCCGTCTCACTAATTACATTCGTTTCTGTTAGAGCAATCTTTTCAATTATTTCTCCCTTTTCTTCAAATTTTCCAAGAAAGCGCTTAACTTTGCTTTCCCAAATATCCGCTGTGATGAAGGGTTTGTCATTAGTGTGTGAAAAAACCAGAAAGTCCTTGTAATAAAGAGATATTCCTTGATCTTTTACTAATCTCATTTTCAATTCTCCTTTAAATTCTCCGCAGGAGGAGGGGATTCGTCGTTATTCGATTCTTTATTATCTTCGGTCGAGGGGACACTCAAAGGGACAACAGGTTGAATTTTTTTATGGTTGATTTTACCTCTAAGAAGTATTCCGACTGAACCTGTAAGTATTACTATGATACCCGAAATCTTCATCCAAGAAAAGGTTTCCCCAAAAGCGAATAGTCCGATTACCGAGCTTACTATGGGAATAAAGAGTAGAAAAAGCTTAACTTTCCAAACCTCGTATACTCTCAAGTTTCGGTAATAAAAGACATAAATCAGACCTTGGGAGAGACCTCCTAGGAGTATTAGCAAGTAGAACCAGTAAGGAGCTTTAAGACTGGAAATGGTCGATATATCCCCACTAATTAGTGCAGTAAAAAGAAAAAGGAGCATCACAACAAAGTTGTTATAATATCCAATTATATCCTGATTAACCTTGTATCTCTTTTGAGTGAATTTGATTACAAATGCGTTGGTTGTAACTGCCATTGCACTTAATATGAAGAAAAGATCATACCAGTTGAATGACAAAGAGGAAAAGTCTATATCGAGTACAAGAACTACCCCAATTATCATAATAATGGTGCTAATCCAGTCGGATAGGAATAGTCTTTCTTTTATTATTATTACACTCACAAAGTTTGCCATTAGAACATCTAGCTTTAAAAGGACTGTGCCTGTACTGACTGTCCCATGGCTGAAGCCAAGGTTGGCAAATAAATCTAAAAGATAACCAAGCAGTCCAATGAGCAATAAAATAAGACCCGCTTTTCCTACCTTAAAAATCTGTCTGAATTCTTTTTTTACAAATATATATATTGTCAAAAAGAGGAAGGCTGCTCCTCGTAAGAATAGACCTGTTAGAAATACTGACCCAGTATAATCCACCGCCCATTTCGAAATGATATAGTAAGTTGCCCAAGAGACAATCATTCCTATGATGAAAAGAATATTTATTATATTTCCTTTAGAATTGTCTTTCATCTTCCCCGATATCGTCGAATTTAATTAAGAATTAGTCTTAATTCTAATAAGTATATATTTACTCCTCACTAAGTGGATTCAAATATAGGTTATTTCCAACAATCCCGACTTTTGCTCCCTGTGCAACGCCTTTCAAATTCTCTGGATGAACTAGTAACCATTTGTTAATTGCTCTGTAGGTTCCCTCAATGCCCTCGGACCTGGGGAGATTTGTTCCTTTAGGGAGAATTATTGCCCCTTTGAAGGGAGTAGAAACTCGGATAGGGGCAAGGTGAAGAGTTAAAGGGTACAACTCAATTATTTCTCCTTTTTTTAGAAAAAGAGAAATGGCCTTTCTACTATCATATTCATCGTTTTTTATATCTGAAAAACTACCAAGAAATAAAAGCATATCAGTACAAGCTATTATTACTTCGCTTGATTTATGCCACTCCATTCCGTTCATGTAAATGCCAGATCCAAAGCACCATCCTGCTTGGATAGGGGAATAGTCGAATACATCTTTTTGTATTTTTGTTACTAAAGGGATGTTTTCCAGATTTGGATCAGAAGGAATATATTTATTTTCCTCCGAATCGGGCACATAAATTTCTGAGTAAGCAATAACATCGGACGGATCTCCTCCGAGCCTTCTATATAAAGGGCTGAACTCATAGGAGGTTTGTATATTCAAATGGGGATTTTTTTCTCTTAATTCTCTTATCATATTTTCCTAACCATATATAAACTATTAGTTTTTGAGTTTAGAAAAGAAGAGTGTGCATATAGGCAAAGATTTAAAGTTTTACAGTATTTCTATATTTTTCAACCTGGCAAGATCCCGAGTGTTAAAGTATTTCTATATTTTTCAACCTGGCAAGATTCCGAGTGTTAAAGTATTTCTATATTTTTCAACCTGGCGAAGATTTTGAATACATCGCTAAAGTCTCCATAAACCATGGAGACATGGTGTGCGATACCTGTGTAAACTACTTTATCAAAGACTTCTTTCATGGGGTGAGAGAACACTACCTTAGCGTAAGTTCCTGTAAGCAATTTATCCATAGGATGGGAAGTCCCTTTTTCCAGAAAAAGTCTATAGCTCCCGTTAATTGAATCTAGCCGGGCTATACTTACTTCCCCCGTTTTTAAAACAAACCCAGCTGTCATGCCCTTTCCTCCAGCATGATAGGAATCTAAAGTACAAGAGGACCTTCCGTCTCTTAAATTACATGGGGCTACTCCGCAGTGCCATAGAAGGGCAGAATTTTCCTCAAGATTAACCTGACTGATGTCCGCCATAAACGGAGTGTTTGCTCCCGCTGCTTGATGGCAAATCATAGTAATTGTACAGTCGATATCACCTTCGCAAGCAACTATGTAATCGTCATCTTGAATTAGGGACATTGAAGCACAGGGGGCAATGCCAAAACTACTTGCAAATTCTGGCCAACATCTTATGGCTAATGCCTTAAGATTGTGTCTAGTCATAAAACCCTTGAGGGAGGAGGCGAGAGAGGCGACCTTCATCTTTTTTTCTTGGGGAACCTCATCAGAATCAAAAGTACTATTCAATTTTTCGAGATACTTATCAGTCTCAGTTGCCATTTCATTGTATAATTCGGATAGTTCGTAGTGGTCAACGATAACCCCGAATTTTCCATAAAGAGCTAGTTCATTGACTCCTACATTGAAAAAACCATGTGCCCGATAACCCACAATACCTATTCTGCTATCGCGAAGAGCTACTATCATTCGAATGGCATCTACCCAGTTTTCATCAATTTTTGGCCCGATATGATAAACAAAATCATTAATTCCACTTTTTACTAAGTTTGAAGCATTTAGGTTAACTCCGCACGCAGAATTAAGCCGGATTTTTCCTCCGTTGTATGGGAGCTCAGGAAGTGCCCAAAGGAGAATTGGCTTATCACAAGTCTTTTTAATTTCTAGCAAAAGATGCCCAAGATGAAAGGTTCCGCTTATGATAACCAGCCCATCAACTGAATTTTCGGCAAATAATCTTCCGGTATCTATTGCTTCTGGGGTATCCATCACCGTTTCTTTTACCGAGATAATTTCAACATTTAGAAGCTTGTTCAAATCTAGAAGAACCTTATCATACATTTCTTTCGCTGCCTGAAAGTCAAAAGTGTTTCTTGTTAAACAAACAACGCCAAGTTTAATTTTATGTTTCATTTTATACCTCATAAAAACAATATGACTTATTTAGAATAAACAGAATCCTCGATTCTTTTAACTTCTTTCTCTGCGTTAGTTAGAAATGTTTTCCTCCAGTCTTCAAGGTCTTGAAGAAAGGAAGTTTCTAAAAACGCTTTCACCATCTGGATTCCCATGTTCTCTGCCACGATCCATCCACCCATGCAAAGTACATTTGCGTTGTTAATTGAACGACACATCTTAGCAGAATATACACTTTCACAAGCTACTGCAGTTATGCCTTTATATTTGTTTGCCACCACACTCATGCCGGCTCCTGTCCCGCAAATAAGTATAGCCTTTTCGAATTTTCCTGATACAATCATAGGTGAGAGATGTGAAGCAACTTTAAAGTATGGAACACCATTTTCCATACTTTGAGTGCCTAAGTCCTCAAAAGCAATGTTCATCTCTTTAAGATAGTTTTTTATGGCTTCCTTTAATATAAACCCTGATTTGTCCGAACCAATTGCGATAGACATATGCATTCCTCCATAAAGTATTTATCAATAAATATGGTTAGTTAAAACTTTTAATTAATAAAATTGTAGAATTTTATGTGATCAATGTCAATATGATTGTTGTCTATACCTATTAGTAAAATTAAAAGACTCAAAGGTATATTATTTACTCACTTTTTTTGTATTCTTGACTTGATTTGAAAGTAATATTAACTAGCCTCGAATAACTAGAATAGTGTCGGAAAATTTCGGTGATTTGCGCGTTTTTTGATGGTATGTTAAAATATAGAATATATATAACGGAGGTAACTAGTGAAAAAATGCTGGCAAGAAGAACTTAGAAATAATATTACAACTGCCGAAGAACTTGTAAATTTGGGGATTATACCCCCTGAAAAGAAAGAGGAAATCGCAAAAATTATAGAAAAGTATCCTATGTCTATTCCGCGGTATTATCTTGGTTTGATTAAGACATTTGATGGAAATGACCCAATATACAGAATGGCTGTTGCAGGAGTAAATGAACTCAGCGAAAGCGGAAGACTGGACACAAGTGGCGAAGCAAAAAATACAGTTACAGAGGGAGTACAACATAAGTATTCAAACACTGCTCTCATACTTTCTACCAATATCTGTGCAATGTATTGCAGACATTGTTTTAGAAAACGGATGGTTGGTCTCACTGAAGAAGAGGTCCTTTCCGTTACCGAGGAAGCAATTAAGTATATTGATGAGCACCCAGAGATAGATAATGTTCTTATTTCCGGGGGTGACAGTTTCATGAACGGGAATAACATAATAGAAAGGTATCTTTCTGCTTTATCCAAAAACGATAATATAAAATTCATTAGATTTGGGACTAGAACACCAGTTGTATTTCCTCAAAGAATAACTGACGACCCTGAACTGCTAGAGATTTTAAAAAAATATTCAGCAAAGAAGAGTATATTTATTGTCACCCAATTTAACCATCCAAATGAACTTACCCCTGAATCGGGGGAAGCTTTGAGGCTTATTCGAGAAACAGGAGTACCTGTCTTAAACCAAACAGTTTTGATGAAGGGAGTTAACGGGGACGCAGATACACTTGTAAGTTTGTTTAATGGGTTACTTGAGAACGGAGTAAATCCTTACTATTTGTTCCAATGTAGACCAGTAAAGGGAATCAAGGACTACTATGCACTTCCTCTAATAGATAGTGTGGCATTGGTTGACGAGGTAAGATCCAGGCTTTCAGGAGTAGCTAAGTCATTTAGGTTTATCATGAGCCATATCAGCGGAAAGATAGAGATCATTGGAAAGAGCGACAACAAGATGATTATGAAAAGGCACCAGGCAAAAGAAAGTGAAGATATAAATAAGATCTTTATGGTTGAAGTTAGGGATGACTCAAAATGGCTCCCCGATGATTTTGTTCTTGAAGAAATTTAGATTTTTTTCTTTTCATTAAGTAGTTTTAAAAAGAAGATTAGAATATTCTTTTAGTGTTACAAAAAACAAGCATTTGTAGCGTTTTTAGGTATATTTATCTTTGTTTGCAAACACTATTTTCATACTCCTTTGGTTACAGAGGTAAAAAAGTTTTTTAAAAAACTATTTTAATATGTTTACATTATTTTCAATTGTGATATAAATAATAGTATATATTATCCAAATGGAGTGAGAATGAAGATTTTTTCGGGAAAAATAATAACAGTAGATAAAGATAATAATATTTTTAAATATCTGGTCGAAGAAAAAGGAAAAATAGTTTATGTCGGGAACAATTTACCAGATGCATACAAACAAGAAAAACTGATAGAACTTAATAACAAGGTATTAATACCGACTTTTGCGGACACACATTCACATTTTACTTCGTACGCCATGCTTGCCACTACGGTTAAGCTGGATAAATTAAATAGTAATGAAGAAATATTAGAAAAAATAAAAGAGGAAGACAGCAAGATTCCTAAAGATAAGACCATGCTTTGTTATGGTGCCTCCCCAAAAGTAGTTGAAGGGAAGTTTATAGAAAAGTCCGAAATAGATGGGGTGGTTCCCAATCGAACAGTAGTAATAATTTCCTCCGACGGACATACCGCAATTTTAAACGAAAAAGCTCTTCAGAAAATGCCCCCAAAACTGGCTGGTATTAGGGGATATGATTACGAAAGTGGAATAATGGGACAGGAGGCTTTTTACGAGACCGTAGCCTCGTTACTAAAAGTTATTGATATCAAAGATGCTATTCAGGCTTTTCAGGATGCCCTGGATATTTATATTGAAAACGGGGTTGGGATGATTTGTGTTGAATGTGCATCTGGGTTCCCGCTAGATATTGATATAGAATTGATGAGATGGTTATATCAAGGGCAAGACAGCGCACTTCAAATGAGACTATTCATCCAATCATTTGATGTAAAAAAAGCAAAAAGAAGGGGAATACCCAGACTTGGTGGTTGTTTTAAAACTGCTCTAGATGGAAGTATCACTTCTGGAGATGCTGCTTTCACCATTCCTTATGAGGGAACGGAGGATGACCATGGGATACTGTATTATACCGATGAAGAGTTGTATGGACACCTGTCAAAAATAAATAAAGCAGGATTGCAGGTTCAGATGCATGCCATAGGGGATGCGGCAGTAAATCAGGCTACAAGAGTCCTTAAGAAGGTATTAGATGATTATCCGAGAGATGACCATCGCCACGGAATAATTCACGCATCTTTTGTGTCTCCTGAATCAATGCAAATAATGAAGGATTATCATATCCAGGTAATCGGTCAACCTGCCTTTATCGAAATGTCAGAAGCAAATTACGAGTTCATGCACTCAATGCTTGGGAATAGAATCTTTGATGCTGAGCCACATAATGAATTTGTTCAAAAGGGCATAAACTTTTCTGCAAGTTCTGATGCTCCGGTAACATTCCCCAATCCTATCGGGTGGATACATTGGATGGTCAATAATCCTAATATTCCTCACCGTCTAACAGTTGCTGAGGCTATAAAAGTATGTACATATAACGGGTATTTCTCTACGTTTGATGAAAAAGACAGAGGCAGCTTGGAGATAGGGAAGGTTGCAGATATGGTAGTTTTAAGCGATGATCCCTTTACAGTAAATCCTTCGGATCTCATCAATATAAGGGTAGAAAATACTTACCTTTCAGGCGAAGAATTCAGCCCATCAAAACAAAGCGCAATAAAAGCTATTCTAAAAGGAATATTTAAACGAAAACTTTGTTAGGTTTTATTTTGTTTTTGCGTTGCAAAGGATGCAACCTATTTCCAGTGTTGACTAATATTTAAGAACATGATTATATTTATATGGCTCATTTTCTGTATAAAGACTTTATGATATTGGTTTTGCTTTAGCTAAGCAAACGGAGTTGGGGATGAAAAAAGGCATCGTATTTCTTTTATTTTTTAGTATTGTTGTTTTTTCTATGATATTAACGGGTTGTTTTGATAATCCTAACGAGCAAGTTGACTTAGGAAATAATAACAATAACAACAACCAGAACCAAACTGATGAAGAATGGCTTATTCTCGATGCCATAAACTATAATCCCACATTTTCAAATTATGAACAGGAAGGTAATGGATTCTTAATATATGATGAGCTTGACCTTGATACTATACAAATGATAAATGAAGTAGACAAATACACCGTTTCAATTGTAGTGGTGGACCCTGATAATGAATCTCAGACAATTATAATAGGTGCGGGGAGCAAATTTGGAAAAATTCTGTTTAGGAAAACAGGGGAATATCACTTTAATGTCCGAGGACAGACTCAAAATGACCATTTGCTTGAAGAAAATTTTAGCATTAGTGTTATAACTGGTAACCGTCCGGACAGAATTGAATATTCAGTGGTCAACAGTGAAAATGAAACAGTGGAAGTAATTAAAGGGGGAGATACATATACTTTTACTGCAAGACTATATTCTAGAGAACAGGAATATATACCGCAAAGCCCACAAGATGCATACTGGGGTACCTCGCAGTATTTGGCCCCCCAAGAATATGAAGCTACTATAGGAAACATCATTGTTGAAGAAGAGAGACCATATGGATACAGGTGCTTTGTAACGAACAATATGGGTACAAAGATTAACATTGTGGAAGACGCTTCATATTTGGTGAAAGATAATCTTCTTAAGACACAAGACTACCCTGAAGGGATATATTTCTCATATGGGGGAGGAATTGTTGATGGCACAAAAGAAATCAGTATTAATGCAAATGATCACCCCAATGGGAGATATTTTTTACAAGATATTACTGCCGAATATAGATTTGACAATGGAGACATCCAGGAAATTGAGATATCAGAGACAAAGGAGAAGGGTAAGGCAGGGTTATATATTAGCTATGATAATGAAAATTATAATCTCTATTCACGAAGCGATTATGATTATCGCTTCGACTCATCTAAAAACAGAATCCAAAATTACTACTCAAATGATGTGCACTACCAGTTTGATCCCACAAAGGATAATGCAAGAATGTATATGGCTGTATGGCGGGAAAAGAAAGAAGGAAACTCAACCTACCTGGGGATTGAAAAAGTAGAGGAATCTGATATTAATTTGAACCTCATATCTCAAGCCCCATCATCAATCAGCATCAGTAGTATTTCAGGGAAACATAAAAACGATGATACGTTGTTTAGCCCGGGGTATAAGACTTTTACAAAAAACCCTATTCAAGGAAATGTTAATGTATATATTTGCTGCGACATGGATGGAGATGAAGAAATAGAAGATGAGTATTTGGGAAAATCGTTTGCATCTTCAAATTTACAGTTTTTTAAGCCGGATATTAGTACAACTGGGGGAAACTTGTTGGACTATACTTTGAGCTATTCCTACGAAGGGACCTTAAGTCCAATAGAATTTTTGACAGTAGATAAGGGAAATGGAAATTTAGATCAGTACTTTGTTGGCATAAGAGAGGGCAGGGCAACAATAACAGTTACGTCAAGATTTTCTTCCCTCGAAGCGTCAATTGAAGTTACTGTCGTAAATAAAATTTTTGAAAATGAAAAGAGATTAACAATGCACAGGTATGAAGATTGTTATGGAATTTTCTCCGACCTTAATTTTGAGGAGTTAGTCAAGATTAAAGAATATAGATTAACTGACTATGATGAGAACAGCTTTAATTTAAGAGATTTAAGAGAAGATGAGATATTAGAATATCGAAAGGGAGGCACCGTTATTTCTCCAGACTCTCTAAGCTATTCTGATAACGGAAATATGGGCCAGGAAATCTCAATATATCTACAAAGTACTCAAAAAAGAATGGATGTCAGGAATATATATATTCTTCCAGATTTTGATTTTTCTTTAAATGGCCAGGAATACTCTGTAAGAGATTTGGATACGAGCAGGATGATTTTCGAAGGAATAGAAGTTTTCCAAAGCAGTGATAAGGAATGGTTTTTCGGCTATGTCCCATATATTCAATTGAGTTATTCAGAGGATCCGATATTGTTCGAGATAACAGACACAAAGGAGCTTGAAAACGATTCAATCACCGAGAATCCAAGATATATAACCACCCAAGACTCTTTTTCTGTTACGGTAAAATACAGCTTCTATTACACGAATCAAGGGATTACAAAAAGGTATGATGTCCCAATTTTGATTATTCAAAAAATGTAATAGTACATTTAATATAAGTTCCAAAAAAGTTTGATAATTATCCTTAATCGCTGTCATATTCCCCTTGTTTAATCGAGAGGGATAATATTTGATTTTTGTTAATGGGTCCAAATTTTCCTTTAAAAAATAGATTCTTGACATTCAAATTTAAGAGATGTATTATAAAAATGACCAACGGGTCAGGAGTAAGAATGGGTAAAAAAGAAACAACGGAAGAAAAAATAATAAGTGCTGCTATAAGAGAGTTCAACTCCTTTGGGTATGAGGGTGCTAACACCAACAGAATCGCTGAACTGGCTGGAGTATCTAAAGGAACAGTTTTTCTAAGGTTTGGTACAAAGATTAATTTATATTGCTCCTGCCTTGAACGGATAATGCGAACCTTCGAAGAGGGCGCAAAGAAGATTGATTTTTCGGGAGGAAAGGATATTTTTGATAAATTAGACATGTTTGTCAGATTTAAACTACGCTTTTTTGAAAAATACAAAGAAGAGTCGAAATTTATCCTGAATAATTATCTTGCGACAAAAGTGAATGAAGAGTTAAGTGAGAAGTGTCTTCCAATATTAATGAAAAATAATCTGCAGATTAGAGATAGTGTGTTTAATTCGGATTTTGACCTTAGTGGATACAAACCTGGGTTGACATATCAAAAAATATTCGGATACATAGATCTTGTTTTGTCGGGATTTAATGCAAGGTTTGAAAGGTATTCTTCGTATGAAGACTTTCCTTTTGACAAATTAGTGGAAGAATGGACGGACATTATTAGTGCATTAAAATTTGGAATTATGAAATAAATTCTTTTTAAAGGGTGGAATATGAAACTGTATGAAGTAAAAAACTTATCGTTTAGTTATCCGAAAAGTAACCGGGACATCATTGCTAACGTAGATTTTGATGTCGAGGAAGGGGAGATTTATGGTCTGCTTGGGAGATCTGGAGCTGGAAAGTCAACCACCCAAAAGATTTTAATAAGGTTACTTACAGGATATAGAGGTACGATATTATTCAAGGGAACAGATCTCAAGACATATAACAATTCATTCTATGAAGAAGTGGGGGTAGGTTTTGAAATGCCTGTTCATTTTAGTAAACTAACAGGCAGGGAGAATTTATTATATTTTTCCAAGTTGTATAAAAATAGGGCAGACGTGGATGACCTTCTAAGTCAAGTTGGTCTATATGAAGACCGAAATAGAAAAGTGGGAGAATATTCAAAGGGAATGAAAGTAAGATTAAATTTTGCGCGGGCTTTGGTCAATAATCCAAAACTCTTATTCCTTGATGAAGTTACAAACGGACTTGATCCTGGTAACGCTAAAAATATAAAAACTATGATAGGAAAGTTTAGAGATAATGGCGGAACCGTTTTTTTAACGACCCATCTAATGAATGATGTGGAGGAATTATGCGATAGGGTCGCCTTTCTTTCGGGAGGACAAATTGTAGAAACAGATACTCCAAAGAACTTGAAAATGAAGTATGGTAAAAGAACAATTAAAGTTGAATTCAAAGAAAATGGGGAATTGATGGATAAAACATTTCCTCTTGAAAACCTTGGTACAAATGAAGATTTTTCAGAGCTAATTAAAAACAAAGAAATTGAAACTGCACATACTGGGGAAACCCGCCTGGAAGAGATATTTATTGATATAGTAAAGGACAAGCTATGAGCAAGATTATTACTTTAATATCAGGGGAATTTATTCGGTTATATAAGTATAAAGTACTGCAAGTTAGCCTAGCTGTTACTGCAATTTGGATGGTTGTGGCAGGCCTTGTGTCTAAAGATGAGGCAATACTTATATCCCCCTTTTTAATTCTTACCGACATAACAATGATGGCTTCTTTACTTTTAGCTGCATCCTGTTTCTTTGAAAAACAAGAAGGGACCCTTTTGTCGACGATCGTATCTCCGGTAAGATTGTTGGATATAATAGTTGCTAAATATATAGTGTATACAATTTATGGAACTATTAGCGGATTGCTAGTTTCTATTATTTTAATATCTGTACACAATATTTCCATTAACATCGGATTGGTTTTGCTTTATTCCTTTTTAATTTGTATTAACAGTTGTACTCTCGGGTATATTTTTATTTCCATAAGCAAAGATTTTAATACTGTTCTAATGGCTCTGATGGGAACCGTTATGGTATTAAGTGCTCCCTCAGTTGTATTCTATTTGGGACTAATACCTGAATGGACCAAGTATATTCTATTTTTGTCTCCTTATCATGTTGCATATTTATTGATTGTAAGTACTATGGGCTCAGTATCATTAGTTGACACACTTGTTTCAATCGCTTATTTGATTGTTGTTACTCTTCCCTTAATATATTTCGGAGTAATAAGAAGATATAGAGCATTTGTTTTGAGAGGATAAAATGACAAAATACTTTTCATTGCTTAAATATGAATTAAAAAATCTCACAAAAGACAGTATGAATCTATTTATGTTGTTTTACCCCATATTAATGGCATTTATTACAGGCTTTTTAGCCCCAAAGATCGCCAATCTTACTAATACTAATCCGTTGGTTTCTTCCTACATTTATCTGGTTCTTTTCTTAATGAGCTTGACTATCGGCCCCCTCATAGGAGGTGTTATGTTAGGCTTTTCCTTGATTGAAAGTAAAGATGAGAGAACAATTAACAGCGTAGCGGTAACTCCTGCTTCAATAAAAGGATATGTTGCCTTTAAGTCGATTTATTGTACCATCATATCGTTTTTTGGAAATATCGCCATGATATATGCTATAAAGTTGTTCAGTGGAGATACCTTAAATATTATTACATTTGGTGGGATGAGTGGACTTTTTGATAATTTTGGATTGTGGAAAATATTGCTTTTCAGTTTTTCAAACAGTTTGCTTACCCCTGCTGCTGCGATGATAATGGCAGCAATTTCCAAGAACAAAGTGGAGGGCTTTGTTGTTATGAAGTCAAGCGGCATTATATTCATATTGCCTGTCTTGATGTTGTTACCCTTTTTTAATGGGGGTAATCAGTATATTTTAGCTTTTTTACCTCACTTTTGGGGAGCAAAGTCAGTTTATAATTCACTGGTATTAAGTCAGTCCTCAGCGGATATCTCCTTTGTTTTATATAACATTATAGGAATCGTCTATTCTGCAATATTTATTGTAGGATCTTTTTGGATTTTCAACAGGAAACTTCAGGTTTCAACTTAAGGAGTAAGATATTATGGAATGGTATTGGTGGTTATTGATAGCTATTGGTGTATTGGCTCTAGGAGGGGTAAAGTTATTCCTTTTTAAAAAGAGCAAGGAAAAACGCAATAAGAAAAATGATGAGGGTGATTAATCCCCTATTAAAAACAATCAGTATTAGATGAAAAACGGGGTTACTTAGCTTCGATACCTCTCCAAGAGACTTTCAGTTGCGAATAAAAGTAGCAACTGCGTTAATTGCAGAGATGATAGCTTTAGAAGTAGTTGTCGCATGGGTGACATATATTATTTCCCCCTCGTCGTAGGGGGTTTCCTTACCACGCACAACCTCAATGGTTAATAAATCTATACCCTCAAATTGAGTTAGAAAATCTCCAGAAAAACATTTCATACCATAGTTGTCACTTTCTTTTATATCTATTCCTTGAATCTTTTGAATAGTAGAACCATCAAGCAATATTATAAGATTTATTTTATCCACATATCCTCGTTCAGAAATAACATAAAAAATCTTTTTTTCCCCAGAAACGTAATAGTTTTCTATTGTACAATTAGGATATATCACTTTTTGTTCTTCAGAAAGAGAGACTTCCTCATATTTGTTATCGGGATCAACAAGTGCAGGGTAATTGGGCGTATTGGAGCACGAAACCAAAAATAGAGATGATAGACAGAGTACCAAAACTATGGAATAAAAAAATATACATTTGAATTTTGATAAATGCAAATCGGATTTCATGAATATATTATTACACAAACTCGCATTTTATGATAGTTTTCAAAAAAATCAATTTTCTGTTGTTATCCCTTGAATCCAGATATGCATTGACTATGAATATTTCCTTTGTTATTATAGTATATTGTTCGATTCTATATGTCTAAGGCAATGCTATGAGATATAGAACGGGGGCTTTTGCGAAAGCGATTACCCTTCCAGTGCGAAAAGGACATATTCTTTCCGCGCTCGAACGCGGATTTTTTTTTGGGAGAAAGGTATGGGAAGAAGCAAATTTTTTGTTGTTTTAGCAGTAATTATGGTGGTTGTTTTATCATTTTCTTTGTATGCTTGTAAGCCGGATGAACCTGAAGATAATTTAAATGTTAACGCAGAAACAACGGATGATGAGTACTTTTTGGAGCTAAAGGGCTTAGTAGATTCAGAGGATAATCTTCTTTCTGATATAAATATTACAAAAGCTACGATTAAGACATTATTCGAAACAAAGCCAGTAGTTTTTTCTAATGAAGAACCATGCTATGCCAGTGACAAAACTGATGATGATGGTAATCCCATTCCGCACTCTGTGAAGGGAGTATATCTTGAAGATATTCTTGCTGAATACACTGATAGCGCAACAATAGATGCATACGGAAGCATGACCCTATCCGCTACAGATAATTACGTTACCGTTGTTACGGAAGATGTTTTCAATTCGGCAGGAAGAGGAAGCAAGATGATAATTGCTTTTGAATATGATGGCGTTTTGTTGAATACAAGTGAAAAGAGCGGAGCTTTGAGGGCAGTGTTTCCTGACCAAGTTGCGAATACCTGGGCAAAGAAACTAAAAACTATCGAGTTTTCAACTGAGATATTACTTACCCCTTCAGTTAACCAATTGTATTTCTACGAGTATTTAGACCAAGAATATCGGGGATATTATTCAATGGTTGAAGAAGTATTGCCGGAAGGGACAGCAAACTTCAGATATTATGGATTTAGCATAGCTGAATTGATTGATGCAGAAATTCTAAACGCTCAAGCAAGCGATAAGATGCATCTATCAGCTTGGGATTATAACTCAGAAAGTGAAACTTGGTCTGAGTATCAAGCTTGGACAAAGTATGAAGTATACTCTGTTGGCTATCTATTGGACCAAGTTGAAAGAGAAGAAGAGGGAATTGAGGTCCTTGACAGAGCTCCGGTATTTGATGGCCCCACCTTCAGCGCAGGAATGACAGTCAAAAATGTTTTGGCAGCCTCTGTTTTTAACTCTTCGATAGTTACGTTAGAAACTGCTTTCAAGCGGTATGACACTAATACAGATGGGGAAATCTGGGTAAAAGACTTACTCCTCTTACTTAACATGTATGATGAAGATGATTCATATGTAATCACATCGATAGACAACACCACAGTAGAGATTACTGCTGAACAGATATTTGCTGCAAAGTTCATAAGAGATGGGGATGAGTATACATTTAATTATGATTCTGAGAGCATTTCGTTCAAGAAAATTGAGGTAAAGATATAAAACGATTAGGCTCTTTTGAAGTTAAGGTATGAAGTTCATGATTTATAAAAAAGTAAAAAATGTAAAAAAAAATATAAGGACATGGAGGAAGAAAAATGAATAAGAAAATGTTTATTAAGGTAATGATTTTGACGCTGATTATGGTTATTAGTGCCACATTGATGATTAGCTGTAATCCTAAGCAGTTGTATGAAATCCCCGAGGATCTTGATGTAAGTATCAAGGTATATGAGGGTTCAGCGGAAGAGGCCAATCTTCTTGGGACAATTACGAATAAGACTTTGCTTGCGATTGCACAACAAAATGTATCCATGACAACTGTCAACAGGGAAGATGTGCAAACAACAAAGGTATATGTAGCTTACAGTATGAATGATATTGTTGCAAAGCTAAAAATTGATTTGCCGGAAACGATCACCTCTGTCATGGTAATAGCGTCTGATGATTATGATAGTGAATATGAGATTTCGACCTTCGATAATTCATATGTTACTATAGGGTTTGAAGAAGACGGGGCATTTGTTGCTGACTTTGATGATGAAGAAAACGTGTCAGAAGCACCAAGATTTATTTCTGATAAGACAAGCACTTCCTCAAAAAGCGTATCAAAGATGGTCGTTACTATTATTATTAACCCAGTAGCATAAGATAAGACATAAAAAATTAATTAAGGATTATTGATGCAAGAAAAAGGAAAAGCAAGAGGCCTTAAAGCTTTCCCAGTGTTTGATTTGGTATTATTGGCTATGCTGAGTGGGCTCAGCATAGCCTTTAAGGTTGTTGTAGGGACTCTTGTAAGAATGATAACAGGGCCGATTGGAATACCCGGAGGAGCTCTTGCGGGCGGCTTGTATATGCTCTGGCTCTCTCTAGCAATTGTATTGACTGGAAGAAGAGGCTCTGCTCTAGTTGTATCTGGAGTTCAGACTATCGTTCTTCTTACATCAGGGCTTCCGGGCAGCCATGGTTTTTGGACACTTTTGACATATCTACTACCAGCAGTTCTAGTGGAAATTGTTTATTTGATTAAACCCAAAAATGGATATACTATACTTCATTCTATAATAGCAACTATACTTGCAAATATTACTGGGACATATGTGGTTGCCACAGTTCTTGCCAATTTAGGAGGAACTGATGGAGGCGTTTTGCCATTGATGAGTTTGGAGTTATATCCTTTGTTATTTATGTTACTTGCGGCAGCATTTTCAGGAGCTGTAGGTGGGGTGCTCGGACATCTTGTATTTTTGATGGTTAGTAAAACGGGACTAGTAAAGAGCAAAAATAAAGAAAGAATTGTAAATCCCTCACTGTTGGTTAGGGTTGTGGCTGAGGAGGAATTGCTGAAGGATTTTCTAGATTTATCAAAAGAGAACCCATATAAGAATTCTTTAGAATCGCTTAATGAGAAAAAAGAAATTACACAAGAAGTAAAATAGATTATATATTTTTGAGTAAATAGGAAAAAATGAAAAAATTCTCTGTGATAATACTTATTGTTTTACTTTTTAGCCTCATGACTGGGCTTCTTTCTGGTTGCCAACCCGCGGATGAAATACTATTGGTAATTGATGGGGATGTGGAAGGAAATATTTTAAGTGTTAATCTAGGTGAAATAAAACAAAAGAAATACAGCTACGATGATGAGGGGGATACTGTAAATACTAAAGGATGGCATATATCCGATGTTATAGATAGAAGTAAGTTTTTGTTTGAGGACAGCTTGATAATGATTACCTCGGCTACAGATGGAGTAAGTGCTGTGATAGAGGGAGAAATAACGGGAAATATCTATATATATTCAGATGAAGAGAATACTCTGAGTGCAAAAAGCATTGATTATCCACCAGTTTGTTCAATAAAAAATATCTCTGAAATAACCGTAATCGCAAAGGATCCTTTGAATGTTGGATATAAGATATTAACCCCGACGGCTACAGAGTATGTTAGCAGGGGAAACGCGAAATTGAGACTGTATGAGCAGACTGCAGAAAATTATTCGGGGACAAATGTTGCGTATAAGTATGTTTTAAAAACAGATTTAAGTGTATCTTCATTTACCCAAAAAGAGGACAATACGGTATATTTTACCGATTATGATATTGAGACTGAGACTGACTTGAAAAGTTTATCTTGGGAAAACGGAGGACTTATATTGAATCTTCAAGATTCAAAGAAAGAAGTATTTGGAATAGCTACCGGTACCCATAAGATGATATATGACGCATATAGCGAAATGGTTGAATCTATTGATAAAGGCGAGAAAGTAATGTTTATTTTGCCGGATGGTTTGTCTTGGGAACAAACCGGTGAGTTCTCTGATTATCTGGGCTTGTTTAAAAGAGAGAATGCTAGAATTGCCTTATCTACACATCTTTCTATTTCGCCGGTTGCTTTGGCCTCTATTGTTACTGGAGAACCTCCCGGGGTAAATGGTGTGTTTTTTGCCGAAGGGGAGAGTAGAGCAGTACTAGAACCGGTAGTTTCGGATATTTTTGAGTATGCTGTTGCAAAAGGAAAGAGTGTTAGCTATCTTGAGGGAACAGGGAATTTAATAGTTACTAGCGTTGACCCCACTTATGCGCTATCTGATGAAGAGATATATAATAATGCAAAGGATGCAATAACAAGCGGAAAGGATTTAGTTTTTGTCCATTTCCATGAAATAGATGACACAAATCATGAATACGGTCCACTCGCGAGTCAATCCAGAACTAAAGTGTTGTACATTGAAAGCTATATTGATTATTTAATAAGTCAATTTGATGGGAAGGTTATTGTTGTTCCAGATCATGGGCACAATACTTTATATGACTCGGAGAACAATCCATCAGGTAAGCACGGGATGTTTACCCATTATGATATGTATGTACCATATTATGTTTTCAACGAATAAGACAAAGATAACTTTGTTTCAATAATGAAAAAATTAACGGAGAACTAATGGCAAAGAAAAATCTGAAACTAAATATTCCAACGATTATCTCTATTATAATTGTAGGATTACTTGCAATCGCTTTAGCAATATTTCTTCCCTTTTATTTGAAGGAAAACGAAGAAGAAAGAACTTTGTTTGAAAACACAGAGATAAAGATTGTTGCTTATGGAGAAGAAATAGGTGTTTTTTCTCTTGAAGAAATGCTGGCCGTAGAAGGAGTCGAGGAGAAAACGTTTGGAGCAGTTTATGACACGAGTTCAAGTGAACCTGTCGAAAAAAGCTATACCGGAATCGAGCTAAAAGCATTGCTCAGTGGACTTCAAATAGATTTATCAGGAGCCAGAATGGTTACTTTTAAAGCTTCGGATGGAATGAATAAAGTATACAGCCAACAGGATGTAGTAAAATCAAATAATGTATATATTGCATATAAAGTGGAAGGATTGGAGTTTAATACCGGAATTGACCCACTTGCATATATGAAAACAAATGAGGACGGGGGGCCTTTCGTGATAATAAAAGTAGAAGATCCCTACTCACAAAACAGATGTAAATTACTGGTTGAAATTGTCATTACTTGATAATTGATTTTTCAGAATATGCGCATTTAGTAGAATAATAATGCGTGGAGACCACATGCTGATAGTAAAAGATTTAACTCTAAAATACGGAGAAAAAACTATTTTTGAAAACCTCTCTTTTAAACTTGAGAAAGGGCAAATTCTGGCAATAAAAGGGAAAAATGGAAGTGGGAAAACATCACTTTGTTTGATAGTAGCTGGATTGCTAAAAAATGAGGAGAATACTCAAATATCCGGAGATGTTTTTTATGATGGAAAAAACGTGTATGGGCTAACAGTTTTTGAAAAGTGCATTGAAGTGGGTTTGGTTTTTCAAAATCCAGATAATCAGATTTTTTCCCCCCTTGTAATTGAAGAAATAGTCTTTGCCCCAGAGAATCTTGCTATAGTTAGAGAAGAAATGGAGAGAAGGTTAGAAAACACCCTTAGGTTATGTGGAATAGAGCATCTTAAATCAAAAAAGACGTCAGAGCTGTCAGGGGGTGAAAAACAACTTCTTGCACTTGCAGGTGTATTATCAATGCAGCCTAAATTGCTGATTGTAGACGAGATAACCTCAAGGATCGATTTTGAAAATAAAGAAAAAGTCCGTAGGGTTCTATCCGATTATGCGAAAATGGGAAACAGTGTAATTATGGTAACACATTCCGAAAAGGATTTAGTCCTCGCAGACAAGTTGTTGATAATTGGAGATAAGAATAATTGAAAATAGAAATCAGAAATATCTCATTTAAATATAATAAAAAATCCCCTATGGTGTTGGAGGATACCTCATATATTTTCGAAGGAGGAAATATATATTTTCTTGAGGGGAAAAATGGTGCTGGTAAAACAACACTTGGGAAAATTATTATGGGACTTTTAGAGCCTAATTCGGGAAGTTTATTGTTTGACGAGGAAGATGCTGCGAAGATAAAGCCGGCGGACAGGGCAAAGAAGATTGGATATATTTTTCAAAACCCTGCACTACAGATTTTTGCCCCAACAGTTTATGATGAGCTTGCTTTTCCCTACGAAATCATGGGTTTAATGGATGAAAGTATTAGGGAGAAAATAGAGGAATCATTAAAAAAATTTAATCTTTTAGAGGCCAAGGATAGATCTCCATTAACCATGTCTTATGGGGAAATGCAAAGACTTGCCCTTGCGGGTATTTCATTGAGAGATGTTGAATTTTTGATTTTAGATGAACCTTCCTCAGCCTTGGATGATGACGGAAGAAAATTTCTTGTATCTTTCTTAAAAGATTTTTCATCGAACGGAGGGGGCATCATTTTGATTTCTCATGATGAAGACACCCTGTCTAATATCGAGAATATTAAGGAATTGCGCTTAGATGATAAGAAGATAATATCAATTGAGAAAAGTGGGAAATATTAAAGATGAAAATAGATCCTAGAGTAAAATTAATATATATTCTCCTACTCACGTCTCTAGCTATATTGGCTAAGGATATTATATACATATCCACGATAGTATTAGTTAGTATAGTGGTAAATATTTGCCTTAAAACAGACATCATTAAAGCGATAAAAAGAATAAGTTTTTATGTTTCCTTTATTATTTTTATAACCTTGGTTCAAAGTATGGCAGTAAAGGGAGGGACTCCTCTTATATATATCGGTACTTTTGTGTTTGTATCGACCACAGGAATAATATTTGCTGTCGAGTTTTTACTTAGGATGCTAGTTATTATCCTTTCGGGAATAATAGCGACATCAACCGATGGAAGGGAAATGGCGGATGGAATGCAAAAAATGGGTATTCCTTACGAATTTGTTTTTATGTCAGGAATTGCCCTTAGATTTTTCCCAATTTTTAGCGATGAATTTAGAGCAAGGTTAAATGCAATAACCATGAGGGGTATTAATATAAAAAAGCTTCCTTTTAGAAAGAAAATAAAGCTTTATGTGTATCTTTTGGCCCCCACTATCAGTGGCTGTATATTAAGAAGCGAACAACTAGCTGTATCCATCGAGGCAAGAGGATTCAGAGCTTTGGAGCACAGAACAATGTTTAGAGAGCTGAAAATGAGACCGATTGATTGGGTTGTTCTTGTGATAGGACTGGTTTTGGCCGGTGGTTTCTTGTTCTGCAATTACTACATAGGTAGCTTTGTTGCTATTGCTTAAAAAACTTTTAATTTTCCATAATTGTGTTTGCAAACAGGTTGGTTGTTGGATATACAAATATTATTTGTTAAAATATCTAAATAGATAGGAGATAATATGAAAGCAATTACAGTATTAGGATTAACTGGATCCGGAAAAACAACAGTTATAGAGAATATTATATCTGAACTGAAGAGGAGAGGATATTCAGTAGGGAGCATAAAACAGATCCATAATGAGGCCTTTCGGATGGATACTGAAGGAAAAAATACCTGGAGACATAGACAAGCTGGCGCAAATACAGTGACGGCCAGATCTCATCAGGAAACAGATATTTTATATCCGGGAGAACTTCCTATATATGAAGTACTATCTCACTACAAAGAGGACTTCGTTATAATGGAGGGGGTAAGAGACGCAGTAGTTCCTGAGATTTCAACATGCAAAGAAGATGAGGAGCCTTCAATAACCCCTTTAACCATAGCTGTTAGTGGCAGGTTTTCAAATAACAAACAAAAGGATTTCAAGGGTATCCCCGTGATTAACGCGACCAACGAAATAGTTAAACTAGTAGATTTAATTATTGAAAACACACCAAAATTGATGGAAGACATGGACCCTAAATGTTGTTCCGCATGCGGGTATGACTGCCGGACTTTCTTGTCTAAATTTCTTAAAAAAGAGGTTAAAGAATCAGATTGCGTTCTAAATACTAGTAGCATATCTCTTAAAGTAGATGGGATAGAAATCCCAATGGTTCCCTTTGTTCAGAATATTTTAAGGAATCAAGTACTAGGAGTCGTAAAGGAACTTAAGGGATATAAGGAAGGATCTAAGATAGATATTCAATTAGATTTGGATTGAGGATTATATGGGTTTTACGAGCTTCAACAGTAGAAAGAACGAAGTAATATTAAAAGATGAAAACATTGTAGTTAAGTCATTTAAGGATACAGAAAGATTCCAAACGGAGTTCCAAACTCTTACTTTATTAGATGGTTTCTATTCACCTAGAATTCTAAAAACAGGTATTGATTTCATCGAGATGCAATATATACCCGGAGATTTATTGTTAGATAAATATCTTTCTGCGGATAAAGAGCAAGCAATAAGACTAGGGCATATACTTGCAAGCACTGTAAAGAATCTGTACGTGAGACTAGGGCAAAAAATCCCTTTTGATGAGAATTTCAGAAACTATATTTTCTTTCAAGACATAATATTTCGGGTTGATTTTGAAGAGACACAGGAAGGTAAAATTGAGGATTGGGCAGCAAAGATTTTATCTTTTGCGATTTTGTATGATGCAGAGATTCAAGCAAAGGCTGAATTCATCAATTCGTTTTTAAAAACATTAAAAATTTCTCCCAAGGAGATTTACTCCAGACTTAATAGAGAAATAATATTTTTATCAGATAGATGGGGAAAGGTACTTGACCAGACAGATTATCCCTACCTCGAGAAAACCATTTTTATGAAAGAATAGAGTTTTGGTGAATTATGGATTCAGACAACAATAGAATTAAGAAGTATGTTTCAATAGTTCCGAATGAAAGACAAAAAATAGTCCAGGAAATGGGCTTTTATGCTTTCATTCATTTTACGATCAATACTTTTACCGGAAAAGAATGGGGAAATGGAAAAGAGAACCCCAGTATTTTTAATCCCAAAGAATTAGACACAGATCAATGGTGTAGCGCGATTAAGTCTGCGGGTATGAAGGGCGTTGTTTTGACAGCTAAACATCACGATGGTTTTTGTCTTTGGCAGACACAAACAACTGAACATTCCATTAAGAATGCTTCCTACAAGCAGGGAAAAGGGGATGTAGTTAAAGAGCTTTCGGAGAGTTGCAAAAAGTATGGCTTGAAAATGGGTGTATATCTTTCTCCTTGGGACAGAAACAGCGAGTATTATGGTACCGATAAGTACATGGATTTTTATATATCTCAGCTGACAGAACTCCTAACTAATTACGGGGAAATTTTTATGCTTTGGTTGGATGGGGCGTGTGGCTCCAATCTTGATGGTAAGCCCTGTCAAAAATATGATTTTCAAAGAATATATGATACCGCTTTAAGCTTGCAGCCTAAAATTGTTATGAGTGGTTGCGCCCCGGATGTTCGTTGGGTGGGGAATGAGAGTGGAATAGCTAGGGAATCCGAATGGAATATTGTCCCTCTATTTGACTATGGGACACAAAATATTACTCAAACGGCACAAAGAGATGAGAACGCAAAAGCATTTCAAAAAAGATGTGTAGATGTGATGACCAAGGATATGGGGAGTAGGGAGTTTTTATCGAAATATGATGAGTTTATGTGGTACCCGGCAGAAGTTGATGTATCAATAAGACCTGGTTGGTTTTATCATCCTCTGGAGACTTTTTTTGTTAAATCAATAAAAAAATTAATGAAGATATACTTCGGTTCAGTGGGAGGAAATAGTCTTCTTATTCTCAATGTGCCTCCCAACAAGAAAGGACTTTTATGTAATAAAGATGTAAAAAGATTAAGAGAACTGGGTAATAATATAAAATTGATCGATTTCCTAAGAATCAAGAATGTCAATTATGATTCGGATATTATAGGGAAAGAATGTTTCAGTATATCAAACATAAAAGAAGGGAAGACATTCTCCCCGATTGAAATAAGAGAAAAATACAATATTATTGCACAATTCGATAAAGACCTGATAGACAAGGTGATCTTAAAAGAAGACACGGATTTCTCACAAAGGGTGGAAAGCTTTTCTCTTTTTGCCCAAACAGAAGAGGGAGAAAAAGAGATATATAAAGGAACAGTAATCGGATTCAAAAAAATTGCTTTATTTAATCCGTTAGAAACGGATAGGATAAGGTTAGAGATAAAAGACTGTAGGTTTGAACCTTATATTTGTCGTTTTTCTGTACATAAAAAACCCGAAACTTGATGATATATTTGTTTAGCTTTCACGCTGATTCACTATTATTTGTTTATACTATTAGCTAAAAATGGGCTATTTCAAGCAATCTTTGATCAATTTTTCTATTTGAGAAACTGAAAGAACTCGACCTATAGCGACAACTTTCCCATCTATTACAAGTCCTGGCGTACTCATGACACCATATTTCATAATTTCTCTAATGTCCCCGATATTTTTGGGTTCTTCTACTCCGCAATTCTTCGCAGCTTCTACGGCATTTTTATGGTTTTCGGCTGACTTCTTGCAGCAACTCCCAAGTGTTAATATTTTCATAATCTTTTCCTCCTAAAATTAAATTTTTTAATATAGATAAAGTATAATTTGTCATATAAATAAGAAATTAAGGGCGTTAAAAATAAAGCCAATTGATAATATCCCTAGTACGACAATGGCAATGAACCAAAATAATAGCTTGGGTTTCACAGCTTTGCTTAGCATTATCATAGAGGGAAGAGATAGGGCTGTCACGCTCATCATAAAAGAAAGGATGGTTCCTACTCCTACTCCTTTGGCGAACAAGGCTTCAGCAATCGGGATGGTTCCAAAGATGTCTGCATACATTGGCGTACCAACTAAGGTTGCGACAATAACGCTGTACCATTTATCTTGTCCAAGAACAGCACTAACCCAATCTGCAGGAATAAAGTTATGAATTACAGCTCCTATACCTACTCCGATAAGCACATATATCCATACTTTTTTCAAAGTTGAGAGCATTTGATCCTTGGCATAAATAAGTCGATCTTTTCGAGTAAGCTCTATTCCTTCAATTTCGGCTATGGTTCCTTCCAATATAAAATCTTGAACATGTTTTCCAACACCAGTTTTTTCAATTATGGTTCCTCCGATTATCGCAAGCACAAGACCCACCAACACATAAGCTATAGCTATCGGGAAGCCAAAGACACTAGCAAGAAGTATAAATGCTCCAAGGTCCACCAGAGGGCTTGATATGAGGAAACTAAAAGTTACCCCACTAGATAACCCAGCCCGGGTAAAACCCATGAATAAGGGGATTGAAGAACAACTGCAAAAAGGAGTTACTGTGCCCAGCAGTGCGCCCATTGCATTTCCTCCGATTCCTTTGAATCTACTCAGAATTTTCTTGGTTCTTTCAGGAGGAAAGTAACTTTGTATGTATGAAATTACAAAAATCAGGGTGCAGAGCAAAACTATAATTTTTATAGTATCATAAAAGAAAAACTGAAGGGCTCCACCCCAATGAGTGGCCATAAAAGAATTCCCGAAGATGACAGCGAACAATGAACCAATTAAATAATTTAGCCACTTCATGCCTAGAAGTTGATCGGAAACAAAAGCTCCCAGAGTTTTAATCCCATTTACCCCATCTATAATAGCGGCAATACCTATGGTCATCCCTATAGTGAAAATAATGCATAGTAAAACAACTAGTTTCTTATGTTTTGAAACCCACTCTTCGGGGGAAATCTTGGTCATATTTTCTCCTAATTAATATTGTGTATTTGATATAGTGAAGTGAGAAATCTTTATCTTCTACATTTGGTATCCCCGATAAAGGATAGAAAGACATTTAGAATCCCACAATCAATTTCATAATGCATCCATTTCCAATCTTTCGTCGCTTTTACAAGTTTGCAGTCACATAAGATTTTCATATGGTGAGAAAGAGTGGGTTGAGTAATATTCAGATTCTCTAGAATTTTACAAGCACAAAGAGGGCCATCTCTTAGCATTTCAAAGATTTGCATGCGGGTATCATCGCCCAGAGCCTTTAGTATTTTCAGAATATCTTTTCTTTCCATAATTCCTCACATAGATAAGTATCTATATAATAAACAATCATGAAGATATTGTAAAGTGAAGACTGAAAGGTTCATTCGAATTAATGCAGAGAAAAAATTTGGTATATTAAAAAAAGAAGTAAATAATGGAAAATACTTGAAAAATACCTCCAAAGCTTTTGCTTTTTCAAGTGTCTACTTTGGAGGTAGCATATCATAATGAACTATTACAAAAATAAAAAAGAGACCGAACAAAACAATATATGCAAATAGTGAAAAAATAATAAATTTATTCCCTTTAGGGTATAATGTTATCCGAATATTTACGAAATATACCCTATAGGGTGCAAAAACCGCTCAAAAACGAGCGGTTTTGATGAATATGGCGTTCCCGGCGGGAATCGAACCCACGACCTATCACTTAGGAGGCGATCGCTCTATCCTACTGAGCTACGGAAACATAATAATCATGCTACGTAATTATATAATGATAATATCTCTTTGGCAACAAGATATGAGAAGCAGGCATTATAGGGGAATACGTGAAAGGTATTAGGGGAATTACAAATAAGCGTTAGAAAGGAAATAATGATATGTATTAAATTCAAAAAAAATTTGAAAAATTGCAGTCGAAAAAGATCAGAATAATCTTTGAAAACGATATAGAACAAAGCAAGAAATAGTGGTATATTTTAATTGTATTTTGTAGGGGGTTTTTATGGAAAATATTTTTAAAAATGCAAACGATCGTAAATTTTTGATTACAGGCGCATCTGGTTTTTTAGGAAAAGAGATTGTCAAATATGTTCTTTTAGAGGGGGTTCAAGTAATTGCATTTGACATGAGAAAAGCAAATGAATATGAAGATCCGATTGAACGATTTGAATTTGTCGAGGCAAATTTGACGGGAGATTATGAGTTTCCAAATGGAATTACTGATGTAATACATGCTGCAGGAAAAGTCTCTGACTGGGGTAGCTACGATAGTTTTTACCAAATTAATGTTGCAGCCACAGAGAAGTTAATGAAGAGGGCAAAAGAGAAGGGTGTAAAGAATTTTCTCTTTATTAGTTCGATAGATATACATGGTTTCTTCGGGCATGTTAATGAAACAGAAAATGGAACATATTATCCTTCAAAGTGTTTCTACCCGAGAACTAAGATTCTTGCTGAAAATATGGTTAGGGATTTTAATTCGGAAGAGATGAAAACAGTTTGTATTAGGCCTTGTACTGTTTATGGACCAGGAGACACCACTGTCCAGGGCCCTATGATGGATGCGATAATGAAGGGGCAAATGGGATATATTGCAGGAGGCAAAAAGCTCATTTCTAGAATATATATAGAAGATTTAGTTCAGGGGCTTTGTAAGGCTCTTGAAAGAGGAAGGGGTGGAGAGGCATATAATATTGTTTCAGGGGAAATGATCACCTGGAAGGAGTGGGTGGAAGAGATATCTAAAGGCTTAGGAGTGAAAGCGCCTCGCTTTTCAGCGCCATATCCAATCGCATATGCAATTGCTTCTACTATGGAGTTTTTCTATAAGCTTGTTAAAGCTAAGTCACCTCCTTTACTCACAAAAATGAGAATACAACATGCAGGTCATGATTTTTATTTCCTACCAGAGAAAGCAAGTAAAGATCTTGGATTCCAGCCAAAAACTGACTGGAAGACGGGTGTTAAACTAATGACAGAAGCATATTTATTAGACAGGAAAGAGTAGCAATAATAGAATGGTACAGTGTGTTATCTTGTAAATTAATGCAAGTATGGTAAACAAAATATATTAATTAAGGAACCTATAAAGTTACTTTTAACTGCTGGAGGGTTTTTTGGGATCTATTTGATTAGATGGGTGCCGTTTATTTCTGCCTCTTTGTATTGTAAAGAATAGGCCGGTATAGTATAATCATTGTACTTTAAGTAGGAGGAAAGAGAAATGGCGAAAAAGACATACCCTGATTATATCAGTAAAAAAAGGATCCCGGTTGCTCCCCCTGAGAAATTGGTGGTTGATGGGCAGGCGGTTTTTGGAACATTTGATTCGGAGATTCCAGTAATGAATCTGCTCGATTTAAATAACAAACCACAAAAAAAGAACCTTGGAAAATATACAGAATGGGAGGCTTTGGAGTTATCTTTCGAAGATTTTACATTGCTTACTGCTGTTTATGCGACAGGTCCAATTGGTTTTACCATTATGGTTTTCTTCGATAAGGCTTTAGGAAAAGTCACAAATAAGTGGATTAAAATCGGTTTAAGAAGTTCGGCAAAAGTTGCGAAAAATTTAATTGATTCTGATACAGAGATGTATTTAGGAAAAACCGAATATTGTTTAACGAATAGA